>Ga0306920_100001323_pt1 | contig 30584 bp, 27 predicted proteins | sample flu12Cox44000170_FD_204666 | JGI IMG/M metagenome (GOLD analysis project Ga0306920, IMG submission 204666) | Lab enrichment of tropical soil microbial communities from Luquillo Experimental Forest, Puerto Rico - flux4day.12C.oxic.44.000.170 (v2)... | ecosystem: Environmental > Terrestrial >... | reverse complement strand
ATCTCGGAGGCTTGGCGTGGCCGGACTATCCGGCGGCCGGCATGTCGCTGGTCAATGCCTTGCTGCTGCTCACCGCCGGCCTTCTCGTCGCGCGGGCGCTAGCAATGTCGTGGCCGACCGCGTATGCGGTTCCGCCCTGGGGTGCGATCGCCGGTGGCATGCTACTCGTGACCCTGCTGAACCCGGGCTTTGTTCCGCGTTTCCACCTATCGGCTTATGGCGAGACGGCGCTCGCGGCTACGGCAGCGATCAGTGCCTGGCTTCTGGTGTCGGCGCAGACCGACATTGCCGCCGGCCGTGGGATCACCGGTGTCGCACCGGCGATCGGTCTGGTCCTCGCGGCCATGGTCAATGCCAAGCAATCCGGGATCGGTCTGGTTGCGGCGAGCGCCGGCGCTGCCGCTCTCGCGAGCCGAGCGGAGGGCGTGCGCCAGCTTCGTAGCATGCTGCGTCTAGTCGGACTGGCGATAATTCCGCCGCTCGGGCTCTACGCGCTCTGGCGCTACCACGTGTCGGTTGCCGGTGTCGACGAGCTCAAGCCCTTACCGTTGGCGCAATGGAACTGGAGCGAGACGCCTGAGATCCTGGCGAGCACCGGTCGGGTGGTCGCCGGCAAGGCCGTGTATTTCGGTTGCGCCGCGCTGGCCTTGGCGGCCTGGCCGCTGTTGTGGCGTCGGCAGGGTTGGACGCCTACCACCCGGCTGCTGGCCTATCACGCATTTCTGCTCCCGCTCTACAACGGTTTTCTGCTGCTGACTTATATCGGCCTGTTCTCCGGCGAGATGAGCATCGAGGCGCACTCCTTCTTTCGCTACAACACGCATCTCGCGCTGGTGCTGGTGTTGGCGCTGGCGCTGGCGGCGCGCGATCTCGGCATCGGGCGGTGGCTGGTTGGAGGACGGGCGCGGGTGGTCGGCCGACTCGTGCTGGCGACGGTGGTGCTGGCGCCTCTCGCCTATGCCTATCGCCTGCGCTTCGATCTCGACATGCCTCAGCCCCTCGTGCGCAACCTCGCCAACGAGCTGAAAGACTATGTGCATGACGGAGACCGAGTGGCTCTGCTGCTCCCCGGCGACAATGACTCGGTGGCGATGATGATCGCCGGCGTGCTGACCGAAACTCCGCCGCGCCGCCGGGGGCTCGACCTACTGCGCCGCGACACCGCCGACCCGGCCACACTCGACGAGGCAGCTCGGCTAGGCTATCGCCTCGCGCTGATATCCTGCGTACCCGAGGGCTTCGAGGATCTGCCCGCGTCGCAGGCGGTGCTGCTTCAGGGCGGCCGCGACGGATGGCGCCCGCTCGCGGCGTGGCCCTATCCGAAACATGCGGCCGAGCAGCGATGGCAGGAAATCCTGTCGTGGGGCCCGCTGTGCCGGCGCCAGTAACCGCTTTGCGCTAGCCGGCCGTGTTGGCACAGTCGATGCCGCGGCTGATTGCGTAAATCTGCAAGGTCGGCTGCAGGAAGAACGCCGCCAGACATCGGTTCGGCGGCAGATGGATCGGCTGCTTGTCGGTCAACACGACAAAGTCGAACCGGTCGAGGATCGCCGGTGGGCGCTCTTCTCCGGCCGTGCCGCCGCCCATCAGGGCCGTCCACAGGCGTTGCGGCTGCGCCGCCTCGGCGAGCGCCTCAAAGGCCGGCCGAAGCGCTATCGGCTGCTGGCCCGCAATCGCGAATAGACTCGGCACAAAGGCTTCGCGCCGCGCGATTGCGAGCGTCGCAATATGGACCTCCGGCACGTTCACGACGTGGAAGAGATCCGCCGGATGGGCGATCGCCAGCTTGCTGCCGCGCGGCAGCGCATCGATGCCGGCAAGATCGGCCGCATAAACCCGGTCGGCGGCACGCCAAACCTGTTCGATCACGGCCAGGCGGACAAGCAAGACCGATGCCGCCATGACCCCGACAACAGCGGCGACGCCCCGGCTCGGAAAACGCGGTGCGCCTGCCGCAATCAGCAGCAGAAAGAATAGGACTGGCAGCCGGTGGTCGGCGCCGGAGCCGCCGAACATCTGGCTCGGCAGCAACAGATAGGCTGCGAATACAAGTCCCGATGCGGCCGCGAGACGGGGAGTGAGGACGAGGCGGCGGGTCCACAGCAGCCAACCAATCATGGCCAGGAATAGGGCAAAGCAGGCGATATCGAATGCCCGGTAGTAATTGTCGAACACGCTGAACAGCAGATCGGCTTTGCGCCACAGCCCGGCATAGTTGACCGCGCCGGCCGGCACGCCATGGCGGACAGCGAGCCAGAGCACCGACGGGGCGACGAATTGGGGTGCGGCAATGGCGATCCTGCAGCCGAGCTTTGGCCACCGGCGAGCGCGTAGCTCGGCTATGGCCGGCACGGCCTCGACACCGAGGATCACCAGGATGTAGATGCCGAAGGCGGCGATATGGCTGAAGAAGCACGCCAGCGCGAGCAGTGACGAGGAAGCCACTCTGACCCACCAGCGTCGCCCTTCCAGGGCGAGCCACAACGCCGCACCGGCGAGCGCGACACCGATCCCGAAGAGATAGTTCAGAAAACCCCACAGCAGAATGCGGTTGTAGAGCAGCAGAAAGCCGAGCAGCGGCCAGAGCCGCCAGGAACCCGTCGCAACCCGGTTCAGCCACACCACCCCTCCCGCCGTCAGCGCGAAAATCATCACAAGGAACAGCTTTGCCGCGGTGTCGAGCGGCATTAGCCGCGCAAGCGGCGGAACGATCAGATCCTCGGCGAGATTGGGGAGTGGTGCCCAGCGGACGCTGTAGAAGGCATCGCCGCCCTCGGCGAGCAGATGCATGCGCGCGAGATGGTTCGGGTAGTCCACCAACGGCGGCAGCACCGTCGAAAACACCGGGATTGCCGCCAAGGTCAGCAGCAGCGCGAAGACGCTCCAGACGACGAGAGCGTGCGCCCCCCTCGCCGCGACCGGCGCCGCGGCGGCCGAAAATTCAGAGATCCCGCTGCCTCAGAACCGCTCGACCCATGGCCGCAGCTCGACCTCCCAGGTCCAGGCCGAACGCGGCTGGTGCAGCACGCCGAGGTAAGAGGCGGCGATCGCGTCGGGGTCGAGCATGCTGTCCGGGCGATCCGGCGGCTCGACCCGGCCCGGGTTGCGGATCGCTCCGTCGATGACAAAGTGGGCGATGTGAATGCCCTGCGGCGCGAGCTCGCGCGCCATGCTCTGGGCCAGCCCGCGCAATGCGAACTTGCCCATCGCGAAGGGCGCCGACAGCGGGTAGCCCTTGACGCTGGCCGAGGCGCCGGTGAAGAGGATCGCGCCGTGCCCCTGCGGCACCATGCGGGACGCCGCCTCGCGGGCGACGAGAAAGCCGCCAAAGGCGCTGACCATGATCGCCCGCTCGACCTCGGCCGGCACCAGCTCGGCGACCGGACCGCGGGCACGCGCGCTCGCATTGTAGACGACGACGTCGGGCGCGCCGCTCGCCGCTTCGACCGCGGTGAAGAGGCGCGCCACCTGATCGGGTTGGACGGCGTCGCAGGCGAAGGCTTTGGCACCGGTCTCGGAACACAGCGGTGCGAGCTTTTCGGTGTCGCGCGCCGCGAGTGCCACGCGCAGGCCCTCGCCGGCGAAGAGCCGCGCCAAGGACGCGCTCAACCCGCGCCCGGCGCCGACGATCAGCGCGGATTTGTATGTCGGACTGGCCATCTTCGATCTCCCCAACTGATGCTCCCCCTCCTCAATCCATCAACAGACCGCCGGAGAGGTTGATCGCTTCGCCGGTCATATAAGACGATTCGTCGGAGGCGAGAAAGGCGGCGATTGCCGCGACGTCGTCGGGCACCGCGACGCGGCCGATCGGGATCGACTTTTCACGCTCCGCGGTCTCGGGAAGACCGTAGCGGCGCTGTTGCGCCTCGATCGCGGTGCGCATCGCCGTGTCGACGACGATCCCTGGGCAGATCGCATTGACCCGGATGCCGTGCGGCGCCATCTCGCGCGCCAGCGCCTGGGTCAGACCGATCACCGCGAATTTGCTGGCGCTGTAGCCGGCGAAATAGGCCGGACCGGTCTTGCCGGCCCACGAGGCGAGATTGACGACCGAGCCGCCTCGTCGCTCGATCATGTGCGGCAGCACCGCCCGGCTGGCGATAAAGACACCTTCGACGTTGACCGCCAGCATCGACCGCAACGCCTCGAGTGGCGTGTCGAGTGCGGGGCCCATCCACGCGACCCCGGCATTGTTGACGAGCAGGTCGATCTTGGCAAAACGCGCCAGGATCGCATCGACCGCACGGCCGACTTCCTGCGGCTCGTCGACATCGGCGGTGAGCGCGAAGCCGCCGATCTCGGCCGCGACAGATTGCGCAGCGCCGCCGTTATGGTCGAGCACCGCAACCGTCATCCCGTCGCTCGCCAGCCGCCGGGCGATCGCCCGGCCGATGCCGCCGCCGCCCCCGGTGACCAGCCCGACCCGCCCATCCAACGCGTACATGACCCCCCTCCTCGGTGCGCCCCGGTGAATGTACCCGCAAACGGGTTATCAGCCAGCCAAATAGAGGGAAAACGCCGGTTCGCGCCGGACGGGGCTCCCGTCGAAGCGAGCTCCGCCGCGTTTGGACAAAGAGCTAGGCAGCAAATTCCCTAGCCGGTCGAGCAGGGAATTTATTCGGCCGATCAGCGGGCGGGCCGATCAGGGATGCCGCAGGGAATGGCGCCGGCGCCGGGTTCCCTGATGGGAATTTGCCCCTCGGGGGTGGCCGGCCAAGGCCGGCGACGGATTGCGTTATGCTTGACAAATAAGTAAATTGCGTTATTATAATTGTCATGATATGAATTAGCTAGGTCGGCAACGGCAGAGAACCCGGCTGACAGCGTCCGGCATCGTTCGCGCCATCGCATCGCCGCGGCCGAGCCTGCGGGTCAGGCCCCGCCCCGACAACATCGATAAATCCGGAGAAGGAACCCAATGGGACAGATTTCTGTCGCCATCGCGCTATTGGTCGTCCTGTTTGCTGCGCCGGTCCGCGCCGAGACCCAGCTCGAACGCGGCCGCTACCTCGTCGAGACGCTCGCCGGCTGCGGCAACTGTCATACCCCGCGGGGGCCGAACGGCCCATTGACGGACAAAAAATTCGCCGGCGGCGAGATCATCAAGCACGAGGATTTCACCGCCGTCGTCGCCAATATCACCCCGGATCCGGAGACCGGCATCGGCCGCTGGACCGACCGCGAGATAATCACCGCGATCCGCGACGGCCGGCGGCCGGACGGAAGCCTGATCGGTCCGGCGATGCCGTCCCGGTCCTATCGCCACCTGGCGGACGAGGATGTCGAGGCAATCGTCGCCTATCTGCGCAGTGTACCGCCGGTCCACAATCCGATCACCGCCAAATCGCATTACGACGCGCCGCTCCCGGCCTCCTGGGGGCCACCGGTCGGGCATGTCGAGGCGCCGGCGAAAGAAGACAAAGTCGCGTATGGCGGCTACCTCGCCGGGCCGCTCGCCCGCTGCATGGACTGTCACACCGAGCGCCGCCCGGGCGAGCCGCCAAAGCTGGGGGCCGGCGGTAAGCCGTTTTATGGGCCGTGGGGCGTCTCGGTCTCGGCCAATCTGACCCCTGACGAAACCAGCGGGCTCGGCCAATGGAGCGACACCGAAATCGAGCGCGCAATCCGCACCGGCATCGCGCCCGACGGGCACCAGCTCTTCCCGCCGATGCCGTTCGCCGCATACCGGAATATCGCAGCCGACGACATGACGGCATTGATCGCCTATCTGCGCTCGCTGCCGGCCATCGAGTAGGCGTTAGCAGGGTGCGGAGGAATGCCGGTCAACACCCTTCGAGACGGCCCTTCGGGCCTCCTCAGGGTGAGGTGAGCCTTTGAAATAACGGACCTCATCCTGAGGAACGCTCCCTCGGAGCGGGTCTCGAAGGATGCGGAACCGCACTGACTCGCGTTTTTGCGTTGCCTGCCAGTCGAACACTGCACCTACTGCAGCGACTTCAGCAGAGCGAGATTGGCAACGCGCGCCGCCGATACGAGACCGGCATAAGGGACATCGGCGACCGAGACGAACCCCATATGTCCGTTCTCGCCGTCGAGCAGACGCCCGGTGAGCGGCTCGTCGACATATTGAAACCAGTGAACACCGACGCTATCCGGGTTCGCCAATGCCGAACGCAAATAGGCGGCATAGGCAGGCCCGCGCTCGGCCTCAATGGCGACATCATACAAACCCGGCCAGAACAGCCCGGTGTCGGTCGAACCGAACTGGAATTCGCCGATCAGCGCCGGCTTACCCAGTGCGTGAAAGCTCGCCCATTCCTCGCCGGTAAGATCCGCGCGATAGACATTGAAGCTGACGACGTCGCAGTATCTGGCGCAAGCCGCAACCGCCTCGGGCGTGCGCGCCTGGAAGCGGCTGCCGAGATAGAGATGATGTGGGTCGTGGCGGCGGATCGCTTCGGCGACGATGCGAAAATAGGCCTCTGCAAAGAGCGCAGTAAATGCCCGCAGATCGTCGGTGACCGCCGACTTCGCGAGAGCCGACGACGACAATGTCAGTCCCACTTCGCGAAACTCGTCCCAGGAGCCGACAGTGATATCCCACGCCGCGGCGATCTCTTCGACATTTCGATATTTATCGGCGAGCTGGCCAATAAAGGCGCGCTTTGCCGGGCTGGCGGCGCCGAGCGTCAGAGCCTCCACCGCCAAACCATAGCGCAGCCGTGGATCGGAGCTTTCGCCGAGTCCCCAGGCCAGCTCGTTGTCGACAAAATAACCGATCAGATAGGGGTCGTCGCGATAGCTCGACGCCGCTTTCGCGACAATTTCGTCGACCGCCGCGGCGAACGCTGGATCGAACGGATCGGGCATCTTGCCCCACCAATCCGCGCCGCTGCTGACCTGGGCGAAGTGTCCGTGAGGGTGGAGCGGCACCACGTACGGCGTCTCTCGCGTTTCGAGGAGGCGGGGCTCGCTCCAATTGCCGATCGTGTTGAAGCCCCAGGCACGCAGCCGCTCGACCGCGATGCGGCGCCAGACCGGCAGGTAATCCGGCCCATATTTTCGCTGCAGATTGGCAGCGTAGAAGTCGAAGCTCCGCCCGTGGTCGTATTGCCGGCCGCGCTGCGCCGGCAAGCCCAGGCGCTCGTCGGCCTGCCCGTAATGCGCGGCCAACGAGTCGCCCGGCTCGGGGAGCCCGGCGAATATGAACTCGCGGCCCTCGACAAAGGTCGCTCCGACATCCGGACTCATGACATCGATGCCGAGCGAAAAGAACCCGTGACCCTCGGGAGTGACCAGCCACCATCGTCCCGCCCGCCGCTCGGTGTGAAAAAACCCGGTCGCACCAAAACCGGGGCCCCCTAGCAACCCGCCATAGCGGTCGACCGGCGGCAGCGCCGACAGCCAGTCCCTCAACTCCTGCTCCTCCTGCAGGCGCTGGTGTTGCAGCTCGTCGTCCGCACCGATTTTGCCGTCCCATGAGGTGCTGGTGTATTGGCCAAAGCGGTCGACAATCTGCCGGTAGGCCGCCGGGCCGGGATCGGCACCCCGGACGATGCCGGAGTCGCCAATGATCAGCGTGCGTCCGGCCGAGCGCCTGAGCACAAACAAATGAACTGCCGTCACGTGACGCCGGTCGATCGTGCCGCGCCTTCCGCCGATCACCCGGACCCGGGTGTCGAGCCGGGGAGCGGCCAGCGGAGGCCCGGCGCGCATGCCCATCGCCAGCGCATCGGCGGGTTGCAGGGACAGGACCAGCGCCACGGCCTCGCCCGGAGCAACGCGCGCGCGGCCGGTCAGCGAGTGGTCGTCACCCCCGGCCTGGGCGCCGTCGTCGACGCGAACCACCAGATAGACCGGCTCGGCCGCCGGGTTGTCGACCGGGATCGCGAGCGCCTGCGCGGCTGACCAATCGGCCGGCTCTTCGGCCGGGCGAATGACCAATTCGGGCCAATCGGCCGGCGCGAAATCGACCCTGGCGGCGGGGCCGCCGGCATTGACCCGGGCTCCGCCGACCACCGACAGGCTGGCTCTCGTGAGAGCGACGCGCGCCCTATCGGCCGGATCGGCGAAGCGGATGACCGGCGTCACCTCCGGCTGCGGCTCGGTGCCCCGCGCGGGCGTAGCGAGAGCGGCGACAGCCAGCAGCAACGACAACCACCAGACCACTGGAACCCCGTTTAGCAGGGTGCGGAAAAATGTGGCTTCCGTATCAACACCCTTCGAGACAGCCCTACGAACCTCCTCAGGATTAGGTAAGCCTTTGAAATAACCGGCCTCATCCTGAGGAGCGCTCCACGGGAGCGCATCTCGAAGGATACGGAACCGCATTGCCTCGCGCTGTTTCGCAGCCTGCTAGATCAGGCTCGAAGCGACAATCAAAGCGGGAATCGGCCTGCAATGGTCAGGCGACGATAAAGCGGTCGATCTTGCGGTAACGAAAGAGCCAGCATCCCTCCGCTCTGATCATCTCGTCGAGATAGCCGCCGCCCGAGCCGATGCGCGGTCCTTGCGGGCTGTTCTGCATGACCATCCAATTGGAGCGCACGCTGGCGTGTTCACCATCCAGAGTAATCGCGATATTGGTTACCAGGTGCACCGCGCGCGGTCGCGGTTGCTCGCCGCGCTGACGCAGGCTGCTTGCCAATTCGGCGATCGCCGCTCGGCCGGTTGCCTTGCCGAATGCGGTGTCCCAGGTGCCGTCTTCGGTGAACAGCGCCGCCATCTCGGCAAACCGGCCGTCATCGAGGCGGAAGCAATATTCCGCCAGGACTTCGCGAATGGCTTCCTTGTCTTCGACTGCGGTCGGCATCGCCATCTCCTCCGTGATTTGCGTTGCGGGGCTCCCGAGCGGGCTCGATACTGCCGGCCACGAGCCGCGTCGGGCAAGCCGCCAATCGGCCTTGCCTGCGTCGATGGCTTGGCCAGAAGTGAGGGTCGAGATGAGCCAATCCGCGCCGCATTTGGGGTTTGCTCCCGAAGGGGATGCGCCGGTCCCCTATATGCAGCGAATCCGCGACTACTATCTGGCGCTCGGCTATGCCGCCCTTTTCTTCGCCAATTGACCGGTGTGCCACCAGACCGTGAGTCTGGCCGCCCGCCATCTCGAGGAAAACGGCATCGCCACCGTCGTGATGGGATGCGCCAAGGACATCGTCGAATTTGTCGGAGTGCCGCGCTTTCTGTTCAGCGATTTCCCGCTGGGGAACGCGGCGGGACGCCCCAAGGACCCGCAATCGCAGGCCCTCACCATGGAGCTCGCGCTGCGCCTGCTCGAAGCGGCGCCGGCGCCGCGCACCACCGTGCAATCGCCGTTGCGGTGGAGCGAAGACCCCTCCTGGAAGCTCGACTATTCCAACATCGAGCGCTTGTCGCTCGATGAGATCCGGCGGCGCCGCGAGGAATTCGACCGGCAGAAAGAGGTCGCCAGGGACGCCCGCGATCAATCGTCCGGGGCGCCGGCGAATTGACCGAGCGAACTCCGTCGGCTCGATATTCTTGAACGGGCCGGGATCGCGCGGTATGGTTTTCAGGTGTTCGCCGGCTTAGGACGACGAGTTCGGCGCTTGGCGAGGGGGAAGACATGACCAAGGGGAGTTGGAGCATGGGCTCCGTGCTATTCCGCGCTCGCGTCCGGGCTGGCGCTGCCATCGCCGGTGCTCTCGCATGCGCTCTCGGCGCCGGCCCTGCCGTCGCGGAGACGCCGGCGCAATTCATCTATCGGGTTTCGCACTCGACTTTTGGCGATATCGGCACCTACAGCAACACGGTCGAGCCGAAAGGCGACAGCACGACCATCGAGACGCGGGCACATTTCGAGGTCAGCATGCTGGGCGTGCGGATGTACCGCGAGGATGCCCAACGCACCGAGCGTTGGCAGGGTAACCGCCTAATCTCGTTTCATGGCGTGACCAACAAAGGCGACGGTCCGGTCGAGGTCAAAGGCGAGGCGCGCGGCAATGCGTTTGTGATCACCTCGGCGCAGGGCACGGTCACGGCACCCGCCTCGGTTCATCCGGCCAACCCGTGGTCGAACAATTTTGTTACTTCGAATACAATGATGCGCCCCGATTCGGGCAAGCTCGAGCAGGTGCGGGTCGAGGGCGGCAAAGAGACCAGCGTAAAGATCGACGGTGCCACGATCCAGGCCCTCAAATTCGAGATCGACGGCAGCACAAAATACACGGTTTGGCTCGACGGCCGGGGTGTGCCGGTCAAGTTCGTGGCCGACGACGACACCGGCAAGGTGACCTTCACCTTGGCCAAGTGCGTCGGTTGCGGCCCCGAGCTCACCCAAATCGGGACACGGTAAGCGCCGAAAATATTCGCCGGCGGCTAAAAAAGGCGTCCCGGCAGCTTCGTCGTCATTCCCGCGAAGGCGGGAATCCAGGTATCTCAAAGGCTTCCGGATCCCGGCTCTCCGCCTCACTTCGGCCGGGATGACGATCCTTGCTCTCAGCGGGTACCCCGCCCACTTCCCAATTAACAGGCGGCGGTATGGCGCCGGCCGGTCAGAAAAAAGCGAGGGTGCGGATCTCGATGCTCTCGCGCGGCCGCCCGTCCGAGGGTGTCGTAGGATCCTCGAAGGCGGTGTGGGCGGTCCACCGGGCGTGGCCCGTCTTCTCCGACTCGAAGGTCTTGAAGACCAATGCCTCGTCGGGCCGCATCTGCGGAAACCAGTACCAGCGATGCGCGGGATCGTAAGTGATCGCATAGGTCTGGCCGATGCGATCGGGGTAGCGCCGCTCGGTCACCACCAGATTCTCGGGTGAGATGCTCTGCGCATCGGCGATCGCCAATGGCCAGGTTTCGACCGGATGGCGGATCGGCCGCCACACCTGGATCACGGCAAAGCGGCGGTGCAGCAGCTCGTCGGCCTCCTGCGGCAGAAAGGTGCGCACCCGCTGCGGCCCCGACCATTCGGTGTAGTCGTTGTGCACGCGGCGCACGACCGCGCGAATCTTGCGGGTTTCGCGTAGCTCGTCATCGGCGGTGCGCAGGGTGTGGTCGAACACCTCGACACGGGCGGCGCCGGTCTCGGCCTTCACGAGAGCTTGCATCTCCGGGTAATAGACCCGGCGCACTTCGTCATCGTCGAAGAAATCGACGACCTTGGTGTGGTGATCGACAAAGCGAAACCCGTTGCGCTCCAGCACGAAATCTCCGGCCTCGAGCCGGCCGTTGCGCAACGTGACACGGTGGGGTTCGGACGCGCCGCCACCGACGCGCCGATCGCTGCCGCCCGGCGCCCCGACCAACGTGACCGGCATCTGTTCCGTGTCGACAAAATAGCTGAGGGTCGCCTCGAGCGTCTTTGGAGCGGCGACCAGTTCGGCGATCTCGGCCATGGGGGCTCCTTCACATGCGCCGGACGATGATAGGGTCGCCTCCCGGCGGGCACAACTCGCGCGGCTCAGGCGGCGAGCATCGCGCGGATATCAGGCAGGTGCTCGCGGCCCCAGAACAGCTCACCGTCCACAACAAAACTCGGCACCCCGAAGACGCCGCTTTCCTCGGCGGCATGGCAGATCCGCTCCAGCTCCGCCCTCCCTTCCCCCGCCGCATAAGCCGAGAAGCCGGCGGTGTCGGTCCCGGCCTCGGCCAGCACCGCACCGATCACACGAGGGTCCCCGATGTCGAGCTCGCGTTTCCAGAAACGCTCGAAGGTGATGTCGTGATAGCGCCGTAGCGCAGCACTCCCCTGGCGTTTGGCGTAGAGCATGCCGATCGAGGCGAGGGTCGTGTCCCAGATCTTCTGCGGGCCGCGGATCACCAAACCGCGTTTGCTCGCCTGCCGCCGGCAATCCATGTAGCTGTAGCGGACCCGCCGCCATTGATGCGGGTTGCGCTCTTCCTCGATCACCTTGCCGGTGCCATCGACCCGGGCCGAGCCGAGAAAGCTCGGAATGTCGAGCACGTAGGGCAGCCAATCGACTCGAACCCCGAAGTCGTCCTCGAGCTCGTAGGCGAGGTCCTTTGCCAGATAGGCATAGGGACTCTTGTAGTCGATATACGCCGTGACGGTGTGTCGTTCGGCCATCCGGGTCTCCTATCGCTCTGTCCGCCGCTCGGGTATAATGCACGATTGTCTCGGCGTTCGGGCATCACGGAGGCTCCCGATGGAGAGCGGACACCAGATCGAGACCAGCAGCACCGCCTATTTCCGGCATGGCTACGACAGCGAGCATGCCGATATGCGGCGGCTCTACGAGCAGGCCAAGATCGATCAGTGGAACGCCGCGACCGACATCGACTGGGCTTGCCCGCTGGACGGCGACGGCGGCCTGATCGCCGACGACCTCGTCGACATCCACGGCACGAAATTCTGGGACCGTCTGTCCGCCGATGAGCGGGTCGAGCTCAACCGCTACGTCAGCCGGTGGCGCCTCTCGACCCTGATGCACGGCGAACATGGCGCGATGCTGGTGTGCAGCCAGCTGGTGGAAAACGTGCACGGCCAGGACGCCAAATTGTTCCAGGCCACTCAGGTGGTCGACGAAGGCCGGCACAACGAAGTGCTGCACCGCTACCTGGCATTGCGTCTCGATGGCGAGAGCTACCCGCTCGCCGGCAACGTCAGAGAGATATTCGACACCTTGCTCGGCACCTCGGCCTGGTATTTGAAGACGATCGGCTTGCAGCTCGTCGCCGAGACATTTGCCGTGTCGTTGTTCCGCATGCTCGCCGAGTCGTCGAAGGACGAGGTATTGCGGGTGATCTGCCGGCGTATCCTGCAGGACGAAGCCCGCCATATGGGCTTCAGCATGCTGTCGCTGCCGGCGGTCGTCGAGGAAGCCTCGGAGAGCGAGCGCCGCGAGATGGAGGATTTCGCCATCTGGGCATTGAACCGCACTCTGCGCGGGATCTTTCCGCTCGGCGCCTATCAAGACATGGGGTTCGGCCGTGCCGAGATCGAAGAGATCCGCCAGCTCCGCCGAGCGCGGGCGGCGGGCGGCGACGAAACCGCGTTCCGCAAATTCTTCCGCCGCGACCTGCATGCCGGGCTGGTCCGCAACATGCGGAAGGTCGGGGTGCTGACCAACCGCGTCGCCCCGGACCTCGAGGCGCTCGGGATTTCGCTCGCCGCCGCCTAGAGCTGTCTGCGGGCGAGCCGACGCTCGCCTGCCGGCTAATTGGAATCAAAACATGAGCGTCAGCGACTGCATCTTCTGCCGGATCGCCGCAGAAACCGCCGCCTGCGAAGAGATCTACCGCGACGACGCGACGCTGGCCTTCATGGACATCAATCCGGCGAATGACGGCCACTGCCTGGTGATCCCCAAGACGCATTTCGAACATGTGTTCGATATGCCGCCGGCTCTGTTTGGTGCGGTCGCATCGACGGCGGCGAAGGTGGCGCGTGCCGTCAGCGAGGTCCTTCAGCCTGGCGGGATCAACCTTACGCAGGCGAATGGGGCAGCCGCCGGACAGTCGGTATTGCATGTTCACATCCACGTCTTGCCGCGGCGGGCCGGCGACAATCTTCTAATGAATTGGAGCCGCGACGGCGGCGACGAAGGGCGGTTCGACCCCCAGCGTATCGCCGGGATCGCGGCGCGCCTTCGTTCGCGCCTCAACGCGTGAGAAGGCAACGGGCCCGTCGGAACGTGCCCATAGGGAGGAAGGACAATGCCACTCGGTACGGTCAAGGTCCCGACACGGGAGCAGCTCGGCGAGGTAGCAGCCGAGCTCGGCTTTAGCTTTACCGAGGCCGATCTCGCGGCCCATCACGAGGCGCTGCTGCCGGCTTTCGAGGCGTACAACCAGCTCGACCGGATGCCGGACGAGGTGCCGGTGGTCTCCTATCCCCGCACCCCCGGCCGCCGCCCGGCGCCCGAGGAGAACCGGCACGGCGCCTGGTATGTCAAGACCGAGGTGCAGGGGGCGGCCTCCGGCAAGCTCCACGGCAAGAAGATCGCGCTCAAGGACAATATCTGCCTCGCTGGAGTGCCGATGATGAACGGCGCCTCGACGATGGAAGGCTATGTGCCGGATATCGATGCGACCGTCGTGACACGCATTCTCGACGCCGGTGGGACGATCGTCGGCAAGACGGCATGCGAGTATTTCTGTTTTTCGGGCGGCAGTCACACCAGCGCCGGCGGTCCGGTGCACAACCCGTATCGCATGGATTATTCGGCGGGCGGCTCGTCTTCGGGCAGCGGCGCCGTCGTCGGCCTTGGCGAGGTGCCGATGGCGTTGGGCGGCGACCAGGGCGGCTCGATCCGCATCCCGGCCTCCTTTTGCGGAATCTACGGGATGAAGCCGACGCACGGTCTGGTGCCCTATACCGGCATCATGCCGATCGAGCTGACCTTGGATCATACCGGTCCGATGACGGCGACGGTCGAAGACAACGCGCTGTTGCTGGAGGTGTTGGCCGGGCCCGATGGGCTCGACCCGCGCCAAAATGGCGGCGCCGTCACCAAGCCCTATCGCGAGGCATTGGGCCGGGGTGCTGCGGGGCTCAGGATCGCTGTGGTCGAGGAAGGCTTTGGCCATGCTCAAACCATGCCGCAGGTCGATGCGATCGTGCGCGATGCCGCCGGGCGCTTCAGAGGATTGGGAGCGACCGTTGAGACCGTGTCGATCCCGATGCACCGGCTCGGCGCGGCGATCTGGCTGCCGGTGGCCGCCGAGGGTGCGACGATGCAGATGATGCTGGGCAACGGCTTCGGCTTCAACTGGCAGGGGCTCTACGTCACCTCGATGCTCGATTTTCACAGTGCTTGGCGAAGCCGCGCCGACGAGCTGTCCGACAGCCTCAAGAACACGATGCTGCTCGGTCATTACATGGTGACGCGCTACCGCGGCCATTATTACGCCAAGGCGCAGAACCTGGTGCGCCGCTTGCGGTGCGCCTATGACGACGTGCTGGCGCACTACGACCTCTTGCTGATGCCGACTCTGCCGATGGTGGCGACCCCGTTGCCCGAGTCCAATGCGCCGGTCGCGCAGATCTTGCAGCGCGCTTTCGAGATGCTGGCCAACACCGCGCAGTTCGACTGCACCCATCATCCGGCGATGAGCCTGCCTTGCGGGCTGGTCGACGGCTTGCCGGTCGGCATGATGTTGGTGGGCAAGGCCTTCGACGAGGAGACGATCTACCGCGCCGCCGCGGCATTCGAGAAAGGCGTCGACTGGAAGTCGCTAAGGGCGGGGTGAGTTCTCGCTGGTGAGCAAGACCGCGATCGCGATCAGGCACGTCCATTTCGAGGACCTCGGCGCATTCGATCGTGTGCTGCGTCGCCACGGCTATGCCGTCGGCTATTGCGACGCCGGCATCGACGATATCGGCAATGTCGATCCGTTGGCGCCGGACCTGCTGATCGTGCTCGGCGGCCCGATCGGTGCTCATGAGGAGTCCCTTTACCCGTTTCTCGGCCCGGAGCTGGCGCTGCTCGAACACCGCCTCGCGGCGGCGCGCCCGACCCTCGGCATCTGTCTCGGCGCGCAATTGATCGCCCGCGCGCTCGGCGCGCGTGTCTATCGCGCTCGCGTCAAGGAGATCGGCTGGAGCGAGCTGCAGCTCAGCCATGCCGGTCGCAGCGGGCCGCTGCGCCATTTCGCCGGGATACCGGTGCTGCATTGGCATAGCGACACCTTCGATCTGCCGGAGGGCGCCGAGCTTCTCGCCTCGACCGAGATCTGCTCGAACCAGGCGTTCGCCCTCGGGCGTCATGTGTTCGCCTGCCAATTTCATCCCGAGGTCAGCGGGCACGGTTTCGAGCACTGGCTCGTCGGACATGCGGTCGAGCTCGCTGCTGCAGGTGTGTCTCCCGCTGCGTTGCGGTGCGACTCCGAGCGCCTTGCGCCGGCCTCCGCCGCCCGCGGCGAAGCCTGCCTGTCCGAATGGCTCGGCGGATTGTATAGTGGCCGCGAGTAGAGGAGACCGGCGATGGATCTGCGCTTTACCTCCGACGAGCTGGCGTTTCGCGACGAGTTCCGTGCCTTCATTCAGGACAATCTGCCTGACGACATTCGCGAGCGGATGCGGCTCGGTTACGCGCCGCGCAAGGAGGACACGGTGCGCTGGCAGCGCATCCTCAACGCGCGCGGCTGGGCCGCCTTCAGCTGGCCCAAAGAATATGGCGGCCCCGGCTGGACGCCGGTGCAGCGAATGATCTTTCTCGAGGAGAACCAGTTGGCGCCGGCGCCCGAGGTCTCGTCGTTCAATATCACGATGATCGGGCCGGTACTGATCCAGTTCGGCACCGAGGAGCAGAAGCGCCGCTTTCTGCCGCGCGCCGCCAATATCGACGACTGGTGGTGCCAGGGCTTTTCCGAGCCGGGAGCGGGCTCGGACTTGGCCTCGCTGAAGAGCGCGGCCAAGCGCGACGGCGACCACTACGTCGTCAACGGCCAAAAGATCTGGACCTCGACGGCGCACCACGCCGATTGGTGCTTTTGCCTGGTGCGTACCGATCCGGCAGCCAAAAAACGGCAGGAGGGCATCTCGTTTCTGCTGATCGACATGACGACGCCGGGGATTACGGTGCGGCCGATCGTGTCGATCGACGGCAGCCATCACCTGAACGAGGTGTTCTTCGACGACGTCCGGGTGCCGGCCGAGAATCTCGTCGGCGAGGAGAACAAGGGCTGGGATGTCGCCAAATATCTGCTGGGCCACGAGCGCACCGGCATCGCCCGGCTCGGCAAATCCAAGGAGCGCGTCAAATTCGCCAAGGAGGCGGCGCACGATGCGCGCGCCAACGGCAAACCATTGATCGACGACCCGGCGTTTCGGCTGCGCGTCGCTCAGCTCGAAACCGACATCAAGGCGCTCGAGATCACCCAGTTCCGCGTCGTCTCGTCCTACGCCAAGAAGGAGGCCGGCAAGCCCGATCCATTGTCCTCGGCATTGAAGATCAAGGGGACGGAACTTCTGCAGGCGACGACCGAGCTGGCGATGGATATCGGCGGACCATTGGCGATGCCGGATTGGGCGCAGGAATTGGAGGCGCTCAGCAACGAGCCCGAGCTCGGGCCCGCTTGGGCCAGCGAGGCGACCAAGAGCTATCTGTTTCTGCGCGCCGCTTCGATCTATGGCGGGACCAACGAAATCCAGAAGAATATACTGACCAAAGCCGTATTGGGGCTGTGATGCCCCTCACCCTCCCGCTGACGCGGGTCCCTCCCTCTCCCCGCGAGCGGGGAGAGGGCTGGGGTGAGGGGCTTTTGGCGAGGGGGGCCTGACTTAATGGATTTCGAGCTGACCGACGAGCAGCGCCTGCTGCGCGAGAGTGTCGACCGGCTGCTCGCCGATCATTACGACTTCGCCAAGCGCCGCGGCTATCTCGCCGAGCCAGAAGGCTGGAGCACGGCGCTGTGGTCGCGCTATGCCGAGCAGGGTCTCTTGGGCCTGCCGTTCGCCGAGGAATATGGCGGGTTTGGCGGCGGCCCGATCGAGATCATGCTGGTCATGGAGGCGTTCGGCCGCGTGCTGGCGCTCGAACCCTATCTTGCGACAGTCGTGCTGGGCGGGACTGCGCTACGTCTTGCCGGCAGCAAGGCGCAAAAAACGGCGATCCTGCCGCAGATCGCCGAAGGCAATATGACCCTGACCTTCGCCCATGGCGAGCGCCAGGCGCGCTACGATTTGAGCGATGTATTGACGACGGCTAAGCCGTCAGCGCATGGCTGGGTGCTCGACGGCGCCAAGAGCGTTGTCTTGCACGGCGACGGCGCCGTCCGGCTGATTGTCAGCGCCCGCGTATCGGGCGAGCGCGACGATCCCGAGGGCATCGGCTTGTTCCTGGTCGACGCCAAGGCGAGTGGTGTGGCGCGCCGGTCCTATCCGATGCGCGACGGCACCCGGGCGGCGGAGATCGCGTTGAGCGGGGTCGAGGTCGCACGCGACGACGCTCTGGGCGAGCCCGGTAACGCGTTGCCGGTCATCGAGCGGGTGGTCGAGGCCGGGATCGCCGCGACCTCGGCCGAGGCCGTCGGGGCGATGGAAGCAATGCACGCGATGACGCTCGAATACCTGAAGACCCGCCAGCAATTCGGCAAGCCGATCGGCCAGAACCAGGTATTGCAGCACCGCTCGGCGGAGATGCTGATCGCCTTGGAGCAGGGCCGCAGCATGGCGATGCTGGCGGCGATGACGGTCGACGAGCTCGATCCGACGGAACGCGCCCACAACATCGCCATGGCCAAGGTCGGGGTCGGTCAGGCAAGCCGCTTTGTCGCGCAGAACGCGGTGCAGTTGCACGGCGGCATCGGCATGACCGAGGAATATGCGGTCGGCCATTATTTCCGCCGCTGCATGGTAATTGAGCATATGTTCGGCGATCCCGCTCATCACCTGTCGCGGCTCGCCGATCGGGTGCAGTGAGAGGATTGATCAAGGAGTGATGAGATGACGATCGAGCTGAACCACACGATCATCCCGGCAAAGGACAAATGGGCTTCCGCCAAGTTCCTCGCCGACATCTTGAACCTGGAGGCGGGACCGGAATGGGGCCACTTCGTACCGATCAAGACCGCCAACGGCGTCACCCTCGATTTTTCTGACTCCGAGGGCTTCCGCCAGCAGCATTACGCGTTTTTGGTCAGCGAGGAGGAGTTCGACGCGTCCTTTGCCCGCATCCGGGCGGCCGGAGTTAAATATTACGCGACCCCACGGCGCGAGCGGCCAGGTGAGATCAATCACCGCTATGGCGGCCGTGGCGTCTATTTCGACGACCCGAACGGCCACCTGATGGAGCTGATCACCCAGCCCTACGGCCCGACCCCCGAGGCAGGATGAGGACCTCTCGGGAAATCTGCGATCGTGCCCACTCCGAGAAACTGATTGGAGGATCCCATGACGAAATACATGCTGGTCAGCTTTAAGACCTGCCCCTGGGTGCAGCGCTCGGCAATCGTGTTTCGCGAGAAGAACACCGAGTTCGAGTTCCGTCACATCGAGCCCGATAACCGGCCCGACTGGTTTCTCGCGATCTCGCCGCACAAGAAAGTTCCGGCGATGACCGTCGACGACAAGATCTCGCTGTTCGAGTCGAACGCGATCAACGAGTATCTCGACGAAACGATCGCACCCCGGCTCCACCCCGCCGACCCGATCGAGCGGGCGGTCAACCGGGCGTGGACCGACTATGTCCCGACCTTTGCCAGCATCGTCACGGCGACCGCCTACGCCGATACCGAGGCCGACTACAACAAAGCTATCGAGCAGATCCCGGTGCCGTTCGAGCGGGTCGAAAGGGCGTTGGAAAAACAGGGCAGCGGCCCGTTCTTCAACGGCGCCAAATATTCGCTGGTCGACGCCGCCTACGCGCCGTTCCTGCAGCGCTATTACTTCCTGGATCGGGTCAAGAAGCTCGGCCAGATCGAGAAGTACCCGCGGCTGAAAGACTGGATGGAGGCATTGCTGGCACGCCCCTCGACGCATTCCTTCCCGGCAGCCGAGTTTGAGGCGATGTACCGCGAGGGTTTGAGACGCCGCAACAAGTGGGTCTCTAAGTTCATCGAGCCGGCAAGAGCCGCCGCAGAGTAGCCCGGATCGCCGCGGCGCTCCCGGTGGGTGTCGCGGCGAGCCCTCGCCGGGGAGAATGGCCCTGAGCATACCCAAGCGCGTCGCAGCGATCGACGTCAGCCATTGGCATTCGGCGTATGACGCGTCTTACCTTCGGGTATTGCGCGATCTCGGTTGCGACATCGTCGGGGTCTCCGACCGCGACGCGCGCATCGTCAAGAACCGCGCCGAGCGCTTTGCCAGCAGCCCGTTCACCGACTACCGCCGGATGATCGAGGCGACCCGGCCGGAATTTGTCGTGGCCCTCGGGCGGCATTGCGACATGCCGGCGACCTTTCGCTTTCTGGTCGATGCCGGCATCCCCTTCTTGATGGAAAAGCCGTGGGGCATCGACCCCGACACGGTGGCGGGCCTCGCCCACCTCGCTGCCGAGAAGGGCGCCTGGGTTACCGTCCCGTTTATGGTCCGCTATTCGTTCTGGGCGGTGACCGTAAAGCGGATGATCGCCGGCGGCGAGTTTGGCCGGATCTCGCACATCTTTTATCGCGGCATCCGCCCGACGATGCAGCGTTATGTCGAATGGGACTCGCCGTGGATGGCCGAGAAATCGCAAGCCGGTGGCGGCGCGCTCTTAAACCTCGGCGGCCACGGCTTCGACATCGCCCGCTTTGTGACCGGGGAGGAGCCCGAAATCGTTTCCGCCGTCGTCAGCCGGCAGGTGCACGGCGCCGAAGTCGAGGATTACGCGCTCGCGACGATGCGCACGCCGACCGGTATCCTTTTTCATAACGAGGTCGGCTACACGATGCCGACCTGGCCCGCGAACCAGACCGACGGCGAGCAGAAGGTCGCCGGCGAGCGGATGCTGCTGCGCCAGGTGTCGGGTGGTTTGCAGATCGTCGGCCCCGGTCGCGACGAGACGATCCCGCAGCCGCCGGACTGGGTGGCCGGTTACCCGCGTGCGGTCAAGGAGGCGCTCGAAGCCTATGGGCGCGGCGATCCGCCGCCGATCCCGGCGAGCGAGTGCGCCCATGCGGTGCGCCTGATTTTCGACGCCTACCGAGCCGCCGGCGTCGGTTAGCGCTAAGGCAGTGTCGCCGCGCGGGTGTAGCGGCGCCACGCGCTCATCTGGATTTGCGAGGTCAGGCAGTGCACGACAACCGGCCTAGTCTTGACCGCAAATGCTCGGGCGATGCCGTCCGCCACCTCGTCTGCGCCGTTGATCGTGATGCCTTCGGCCCCAAACGCGCGACCCCATTCCGCGAAATCCGGATTGGTCAGCCGGGTGCCGGCCATCAATGGCCGCTCGGGGTAGCGGACATAGGAATGCATGCCGATCGTCCCGTACATGCCGTTGTCGGAGATGATCATGATCGGGTTGGCGCCGTATTGGCGGGCGGTGGCGATTTCGTTGCCGGTCATCAACGCGCCGCCGTCGCCGACAAAGGCGACGACTTGGGTCCCGGGCCGGCGCAATGCAGCGGCTACCGCCATCGGCATCCCCGAGCCCATGGCGCCGACCACCGAAGCGAGAAACACCTGCCCCTGGCGGAAGCCGATGTAGCGGTGGACAAAGCTCGCGAAATTTCCGGCGTCGGTCGTCACCGTGGCGTCGGGTGCGAGATGCTTGTCGACCTCGCAGACAATCGCGGCGAAATTGACGCCGTCGCCGGTCGGCTCCCATTCTTTGGCCAGCAGCTTGCGGTGGGTTGCATTGAGCCCGTCGACCCAGCCGCGACGCTTCTCGGCGTCCCCCGGCGGACTGCGCCGCAATAACCCCTTGACGACCTCGTAGGGATCGCACGGCATGCCCAAATCGGGCCGCCACACCCGGCCAACCTCGTTAGGGTCTGGCCAGATATGGACAAACGGCAATTGCGGCTGCGGTGCAGCCGGGAAGCTGTAGGACTGGCTGACCGAGTCGGTCATCCGTTCGCCCAGAGCCACCATCAGATCGGCGCGCTTCATCTCGCCGAGCAATGCCGGCGGCACGCGAATCCCCATATAGCCACCAAAGTTCGGATGCGTTGCATCAAAGAGCTGCGGCCGTCGATGGGTCGGGCTGATCGGCAATACCCATCGCTCGGCCAAGCGATTGAGATCGGCAAAGACCGCTTTGTCATGCACTGCGTCGGCCAATAGCGCGCCGCCAACCAGTACCAGTGGCCTTTCGGCCGCTTCGAGCATCACTGCCAACCGGTCGAGATCGTTTGGCCGCGGCGCCGACACGACGCGGGGCCGTGCCGCATCGACCGTAGTGTCGGTCTCCGCGTCGAAGACATCCTCGGGCACGACTACCGCGACCGGGCCGGGGGTGCCGCTTTGCGCAACATGAAAGGCGCGGGCGACCGCCTCCGATGCCTGCTCCGGCTCGTTGACCTCGATCACCAGCTTGGTGACGTCTGACAACAGCCGCGAGTAATTCTGCTCCTGCAATGCCAGGCGCCCAAAATCTTGCCGCTCGACCTGGCCGATCAGCATTACAACCGGGGTCGCGTCGTGATAGGCCGAGTGCAGCGCAACCATCGCATTCGACAACCCAGGGCCGCGCGAGACCAGCGCGACCCCGGCGCGGTCGCGCAGCCGCCCGTCGGCCACCGCCATAAACCCCGCACCCCCTTCGTGGCGGCAGACGATGACGCGGATCGAATTCTTCTCGATCAGCGCGCTGGTGAGCCCGACATAGCTCTCCCCGGGCACGCAATAGACTTGATCGACATCGTGCGCTTCGAAGCTTTCCGCCAGCAGGCGGGCAACGGTCTGGGTCATGACAACACGGCTCCCTGGCGATTGGCGGCTGGAAGGAGGGATACAGGAAGCACCCGAGGCACGGAAGGCGCAATCGTAAATGGAGAGATGCTCGGAGTTGCCGCCAACCCCTGGTCGGCATAGGCTTTACGGCAGGCACTTGATCCGCGGGAGGAGCATCATGAAGATCGCCAGGCCCACCGGGCTTGCCCTGATAGTGACGTGGTTGGCTTGGCCCGTCCTTGCCGAGGAGCTGCGGCCGATCGATCGTCCCGAGGAGGTCGGTTTTGCCGGCGACCGGCTGAAACGGCTAACCGAGGCATTCCAGGGCTATGTCGATTCCGGCCGGCCGCCGGGCGCTGTTGTGCTGATCGCGCGCAACGATAAACTCGCCTACCTCCACGCGTTCGGCTACCAGGATCGCGAACAGCAGGTCGCGATGCGGCCGGATTCGATTTTCCGTATCGCCTCGATGACAAAGCCGATCGTCAGCGTCGCGGCGATGACTTTGGCCGAGGAGGGCAAGCTCGACCTCGCCGCCCCCGTCTCGCAATACCTGCCCGAGTTCAGCGACCTTCAGGTCGGTGTCGAGCAGCGCGATGCCAAGACCGGCGAGACGGTGCTGGTCACGGAGCCGCAGCGGCGGCCGATGATCGTGCAGGACCTGTTCCGCCACACCGCGGGTCTCGTCTATGGCCAGTTTGGCGACGGTCTCGTCCACCGGGCCTATCGCGCCTCCAATGTGTCCGACCGCGACCAGACCCTCGGGGAGATGGTCGCCAAACTGTCGAAATTGCCGCTCGCGCATCAGCCGGGCGAGGTCTGGGAATACAGCATGGCGGTCGACGTGCTAGGCCGCATCATCGAAGTCGTCTCCGGCACCACACTCGACCGGTTTGTCGAAGAGCGGGTCACCAAGCCGCTCGGCATGGGGTCTACCGGATTTTATGTGCGCGAGGCCGATGTCGGCCGGCTGGCGCAGCCGCAAAACGACTCGACCGGCCAACGGCCGGCTTTGCCCGACGTCACCAAAAAGCCGCGCCGGTTATCGGGCGGCGGCGGACTCGTGTCGACCGCCGGCGACTATCTCAAATTCTGCGAGATGCTTTTGCATCGCGGCGGCTGGGAGGAAGCGCGCGTTTTGGCGCCGTCGACCGTGAGCTTGATGACCGCCGACGCCCTGCCGCCCGGAATCGCTTATACCGAGCGGGCGAAGGCGAGGATCTCGGACATCTCGCCTATGCCCAGTGTCGGACAAGGTTTCGGGCTCGGCTTCGCCGTGCGCACCGCCACTGGCCGCAACCCTCTGCCGGGCAATGTCGGCACCTTCTACTGGAGCGGCGCCTGGGGTACCACCTTCTGGGTCGATCCCCAGGAGAAGCTGATCGGGATCATGATGATCCAAGTGCCGCTCGCGAGCGGAAGCCAATATCGGCGCGCGATGCGCAACCTCACCTATCAGGCGCTGCTCGAATCGCCGGGGTGACACAAATGTGTGCGGAAGACTGGAGCTGGCTCCACACCATCTCAGGCGAGCTCGACGACGACTTTGCTCAAGCGGTCAACGAACAGCCCGAGCAACAGGAGCGTCCGGCCCTCGACGAACTTTTCGCTGATCCGTCATCCTGCTGGACACGAGCACGATTATCGGCCCGGCAGGGATGATTACCGCAGTGCCGTCTCCGCTTATTCGGCTGCCTTCAGCGCCTCCGGGACACGCGCGGAAGCTGTAGGGTCGGGGATGTGCAGGAAGAACGCACAGACGAAGGCGGAGACGATGCCGAACAACGCCAGCCCGTATAACCCTCCCGCATAGCTGCCGGTCAAATCCTTCATAAAGCCGACATGCCAGGCGCCGAAGAAGCCGCCGAGATTGCCGATGGAATTGATCCAGGCGATGGCGCCAGCAGCTGCCATACCGGTCAGAAACATCGGCGGCATCGCCCAGAAGGGCCCTTTGGAGCCGTAGAACCCGATCGCGGCGATCGACATCCCGACCAGCGCCCACCAGCTTCCCATCGTCATGCCGGCGATGACCAGACCGGCGGTAGAGACGATGCAGGCCAGCAGCAGGTTCCATCGCCTCTCCGCCATGCGGTCGGAGATGTAGCCCCAGGTCACCATGCTTATCCCACCGCAGATATAGGGAATCATCGTCAGCCAGCCGACCGTCATATGGCTGAAGTTGCCGAGCTCCTTGATGATCTGCGGGATAAAGAACAGCATGCCGAGGCTCGCCGTGACGATGCCGAGATAGTTCAGCGACAGCAGCAGGACCTTGGGATTGATCAGCGCCTGCCACAAGGTGAAGGCGCGCACCGACTCCTTGGCACGGCGCTCGGCGCGCAACGTCGTCGAGAGCCACCTTTTCTCGACCTCGGAAAGAAACGTCGCCTGCTCCGGTCTGTCGGTCAGCAGGAAAAATGTCGCCACACCGACCAGCACGGTCGGAAGGCCCTCGGCAATAAACATGATTTGCCAGCCGCGCAGCCCAAACAACCCATCGAGGCCGAGCAAGGCGGTGGAGATCGGGGCGCCGAGCGACACGGCTATCGGCAGCCCGATCAGAAAGCCGGAAACGATGCGGGCATGATGATAGCTCGGGAACCAATAGGTGAAATAAAGAATGAGACCAGGGAAGAACCCCGCCTCGGCGACACCGAGCAAGAAACGAACGATGCCAAAACTGGTCGGTCCGGTGACCGTGGCGGTGATCATCGCCAGGATGCCCCAGGTGATCATGATACGGGCGATCCACAGCCGCGCACCGACCTTTTCCATGATCAAATTGCTCGGCAGCTCAAAGACCGAGTAGCCCCAGTAAAAGGTGCCGAGCGCAAAGCCGAAGGCCGCAGCGGACATGGCGAGATCATCGCGCATCGTCAGCCCGGCGAAGCTGACATTGATCCGGTCAATATAGGCGAGCAAATAGCTCAGCACCGCGAGCGGCAGTAGCCGCCAATAGATCTTGCGCATTGCCGATGTTTCGACGGCGTCTTCCATGCCTTCGATCTCCTTCGCTCGCGAACTTTCAGTCGCGAAATCGTAATCTCTGTGTAAGTGATGCAGTTATGCCGTTTGCGCGGGCGACCTCTGCCCTCGCGAGCGCCGGGAGAGGTGCGGCACGGTGATGTCAGCTGCCGGTAGGATCCCGACCTGGCACCAGCGCATCGATCAGTGCCTGGATATACCCATAGCAATAGGCAAAGGCGACACCCGAGGGGTCGCGGCCGTCGATCTGCGGGACGTGGTCGGGCATCAGCATGTAGCGGTAGGCGACATCGCGATAGGCGGCGAGCGAGCGGACCATGTCCATGTCGCCCTCGTCGGGGAAGGCTTCCATGAAATCGAGCTTCCGCCCTTTGATGTTGCGGAAATGCACGTTGAAGATCTTTTGCCGCTCGCCGAACCAGCGGATCACCTCGAAGATCTCGCGCGCCGGGTCGTCGAGCATCTCGGCGATCGTACCCTGGCAGAAATTGAGCCCGTGATAGGGGCTCTCGTGCAGGGTGACAAAGCGCTTGAGCCCCTCGACCGTGCCGAGCACGCGGGTGACGCCGCGATAGCCGGGTGGCGTGTAGGGGTCGTGCGGATGACAGGCCAGACGGACCTTGGCGGCGGTCGCGACCGGGACGACCGCCGCGAGGAAATGGTCGATCCGCTCCCAGTTCTTCTCTTCGGACAGGATACCGACCCGTCCGGGTAGACATTCGGTCAACCCAGCTCCAGCGGAAGCGGACTACTCCGGTCGGACAACTGATTGAGGTCCGATAAAAGCTTCTGAAGCGCCGTACCATACTTACGCCTGTCTTCCCAATCGCGGAAATCTCCTATGTGTCTTTGTCTTCTTAGGTTGCCCGCCCAGCCTTTCCTTGAGGACATCACGGCATCGTCCAACCGTATTGGGAAAAGAATGGTGCGATTTTCCGCTCGCTCCCTTTCGAGAGCCGCTTCGACTTCACGCTCGACCCAGGGGCTGGAGATAGAATTCTCAGAAAGTATGATCAGAAGACGATCGTGCACGTGCACAGCTTGTTCAATAGAATCTCGGATCATGGATCCAATTTTTAAATCTTTCGGGGCGTAGAAACAAGGCACCCTCGCCTCTTGCAGGTCAGCATACAGTTTTGTAGTAAATTTCTCATCCTTTGACGAGTAGCTTATGAAACAAGATGCAAGATGCATCGCGTCCTCTACAAGAGAAGGGAGGTATTCGATGAGTGAGTCGGGGAGGCCGCATGAACGGTAGAATGATTGAGGCAGAATTCCAGATTTGAATAGTGTTCGATGGTCTAATGTAATGTGAGCGAATATCCTTGCTTTGGTAAGATTTAAAGCGCGGCTCAGGTCTGTGTCAATGAACACCGACCCAACGAGATAGGCATCAGAAAAATCAGTCTCGACGAGAATCGAGTCGCTGAAATCGGCGGAGATCAAGGATTTAAATAGCTTTGCGTAACACAGATTAGTTCGGTACAGCGATAACCCATTTAGCTCGGCATGAGACAGATCTGATCCGTTAAATCTGCAGCTGGTTAGCTTCAAACCGGGGAATACACTACTACGTAGGTTGCAGGCGATAAAATTTGCGGATTCCTCGAAAGATCCGTGGGGTCCCACACCCGCAAGATTTGCATGCTTGAATGTAACTCGACCAAAGTTACACCGATAAAAATTACATCCTGTAAGATCATATGCGGACAAATCTCGCCTACGAAAGTCAGCACGGTCGAGTCGAAGCACAAAAGCCGGCAACCAGCATGGACCACGGTACCACTGAATTGGTGGGAGAGACGCCCTGAACGCATTCCAGGGATCTCTGCCTGCGAGAATGAGATCGACGATGTCAGGTGGCGAAAATGTCCGGCCGTCTGCGGTGACACACGCGACCTCATCGGGGAGGCAGTCGCCAGCGAGCAATTGAGAGCCGCGGTTGCGCCACAGCGGGTAACGGGAGATTGGCATGACGCTGCTTAATCTAATCTACGGTAACGGCGAGAATATGAGCCCCATGAAATCAAAAGAGGGCCGAAACCCGGTGTCGCGAACAGCGCTAGGTGCTGATCATCTCAACGAGTTGGGTGAGGCACCAGCGCGTCGAGCAATGCCTGGATATAGCCATAGCAATAGGCAAAGGCGACACCCGAAGGGTCGCGGCCGTCGATCCGCGGCACGTGGTCGGGCATCAGCATGTAGCGGTAGCCGACATCGCGATAGGCGGCGAGCGAGCGGACCATGTCCATGTCGCCTTCGTCGGGGAAGGCTTCCATGAAATCGAGTTTCCGCCCTTTGATGTTGCGGAAATGCACGTTGAAGATCTTTTGCCGCTCGCCGAACCAGCGAATCACCTCGAAGATCTCGCGCGCCGGGTCGTCGAGCATCTCGGCGATCGTACCCTGGCAGAAATTGAGCCCGTGATAGGGGCTCTCGTGCATCGTCACAAAGCGCTTGAGCCCGTCGACCGTGCCGAGCACGCGGGTGACGCCGCGGTAACCGGGCGGCGTGTAGGGGTCGTGCGGATGGCAGGCGAGGCGGACCTTGGCGGCGGTCGCCACCGGGACGACGGCGGCGAGGAAATGGTCGATCCGCTCCCAGTTCTCCTCTTCGGAGACGATGCCGGCGCTCGTCGGCGGTGCGTTCCGGTCGGCCCGGCTCCAACGGAAGGCGGCGTTGCGCGAGCCGCCGCGCCCGGCCTCGCGCTCGGTGCGCGGGATGCCGATGATGCAGAGATTGTACTTGGCGGCCGGAATGCCGGCCGCGGCGAGCCGCTCGATCAGCCGGCAGATGCTGTCGATCTCTCGCTGCCGCTCGGGCTCCTTCGCCAACAGAATGTGGGGGCTCTCGGCCTTCTCGATCGGCCGCGAGGACAACGGCAACTGCACCATGTCGAGCGACAGGCCAAACGATTCGACGTGCTCCTTATGCCGGCGCAGATCGTCGAGCGACCAATGATGCGGATCGCCCGGCGGGTCGACGCAGACATGCCGCACGCCGAGCTGCGCCCAGACCCGGTAATCGCTGTCGTCGCGCGGCCTGATCTGCGTGCCGACATGCATGACCCATCCCTCCTTCTCGCCGCTATGATACCGGCGGAGGAGCGAAAGATGCGATACACAAATGCGTTAATGATTGCCCGAAACTGGGCAAAACCGTCGCTATTTTTCTCACACTGCTCTAGCTTTGCCGAATGTCGGAGCCGGCCGAATTTGTCGAGCTCGTCGCCTATCTGGAGCGCTCGACCCGGCTGAGCCGCGCCGAGGCGGCGCGCCTCATCGGCGAAGTGCTGGCGTTTCTGAACGAACGGCCGGAAGAGTTCGTGTCGCGGCGCCACCGCGAGCTGCAGGCGCAGGGTTTCTCGAACAGCGCGATCTTCGCGCGGCTCGCCGCCGAGCTCGAGCGCTGGCGGTTTCGCGCACCGGCCTTCAGCGAGCGCCAGCTCCGACGCATGATCTACGGCTGAGGAGACCCGGGATGTGCGGCATCGTCGGCTATATCGGCAAACGCGACGCGGCGCCGATCCTGATCGAGGGGCTGCACCGGCTCGAATACCGCGGCTACGATTCGGCCGGGATCGCGGTCTCGCATATGGGCGAATTGCGGCTCGCCAAATGCAAAGGGCGGGTGCGCGAGCTCGAACGGCAGCTGCCGAGCCGCTTCAAGGGCTCGCCCGGCATCGCCCATACGCGGTGGGCGACGCATGGCGAGCCGAGCGACCGGAACGCCCACCCGCATTGCGACGGCACCAACCGCATCGCCGTCATCCACAATGGCATCATCGAGAATGCGGCGGCATTGCGGGCGCGGCTTGAGAGCAGCGGCGTCGTCTTCCGCTCCGAGACCGACAGCGAGGTGCTAGCCCATCTAATCGCGGCGATGCCCGAGCGGTTGCTCGACGAGGCGGTGCGCGCGGCACTGCGGCTGGTCACCGGCACCTACGGGCTCGCGGTGCTCGACGCGGCGCGGCCCGAGGCGATCGTCGCCGCCCGCAACGGCAGCCCGGTCGTGCTCGGGATCGGCGAGCGCGAGATGTTTGTCGCCTCGGACGCCGCGGCGCTGGTGCGGCACACCCGCAATGTCGTCTATCTCGACGACGGCGAGGTCGCGCTGGTGCGCGCCGACGGGTTCGAGACCGCAACCCTCGACGGCGGCCCGACCGCCAAGACCCCGTCGACGATCACCTGGACCAGCGAAGCCTTCGACAAGGGTGAATTCGAGCACTTTATGAGGAAGGAAATCGCCGAACAGCCCGAGGCCGTCGCGCGCACCTTGAGCGGCCGGCTCGAGCCGCGCTTTGAGACGACACATCTGGGCGGCATCGAGCTCGCCGCGCACGAGCTGTTGGACATCCGCCGCGTCAAGATCCTCGGCTGCGGCTCGGCCCATATCGCCGGTGCGATCGGCGCCCATCTGATCGAGCAATTGGCGCGGCTGCCGGCGCATGCCGAGCCGGCCTCCGAATTCCGCTACCGCAACCCGGTCATCGAGCGCGACACGCTCTATATCGCGGTCAGCCAGTCAGGCGAGACCTTCGACACCTTGGCGGCGGTGCAGGAGGTCAAACGCAAGGGCGGCCGCGTGCTCGGCATCGTCAATGTCGTCGGCAGCACAATCGCGCGCGAATGCGGCCGCGGCATCTATCTGCACGCCGGACCCGAGATCGCAGTTGTGTCGACCAAGACCTTCACCTGCACCGCCGTCGCTTTCGCATTGCTGGCGATCCATCTGGGCCGCATCCGCGATCTCTCGACCGCCGATGGCGGCCGCCTGCTCGCCGCACTCGCGGCACTACCGGAGCAGATCGCCGGCATCCTCGCCCGCGAGGCGGAGATCGCCGAGTTGGCCCAGCAGCTCGCCCGCTGCGAGCACGCCTATTTTGTCGGCCGCTCGGCCGGCCATGCGGTGGCGATGGAGGGTGCGCTAAAGCTCAAAGAGGTCAGCTATCTGCATGCCGAGGCCTATTCGGCGGCCGAGCTCAAGCACGGCCCGCTGGCGCTGATCTCGCCCGAAACCCCGACCGTCGCGGTGATCCCGCGCGACGATCTCTACGGCAAGAACATCTCGACGATCGAGGAGATCCGGGCGCGGCGCGGCCCAGTCTTTGCGGTGACCCACGCCGGCGAATTGCCGGCTGCGGTCGATGCGGCTTTAACGGTGCCCGCGTCGGAGCCCGAGCTCGATCCGATCCTTCTCAACATCCCGTTGCAATTGCTCGCCTACCACGTCGCGCTCAGCAAGGGCTGCGACATTGACAAGCCGCGCAATCTCGCAAAATCGGTGACCGTCGAATAATCAGCGCTAGCCCGGATAACGGTGGCTCAGTTAAAGCAGGTTTCGATCTAGGGGGCTCGTGACGATGGACAATATTGCAGGCTTCCCCGGCGAAAGTGTTGTG
>Ga0306920_100001322_pt1 | contig 30587 bp, 26 predicted proteins | sample flu12Cox44000170_FD_204666 | JGI IMG/M metagenome (GOLD analysis project Ga0306920, IMG submission 204666) | Lab enrichment of tropical soil microbial communities from Luquillo Experimental Forest, Puerto Rico - flux4day.12C.oxic.44.000.170 (v2)... | ecosystem: Environmental > Terrestrial >... | reverse complement strand
CAAACGACAGCTCGCTCACCTCCCACTCGCGATTGAAGGTGAAGCGCGCGAACACTTCATGGTGGCCGAGCGTAAGCCAGGTGTGGTCGATGCCCTCGGCGTTGACGATGCCGAGACGGAAGTCTCGAAAATGATCATAGTCGGTGGTGGCGATGGTGAGCTTGACCCGCGACATTCGTCCCCCTTGCAACCTTGCCCCTGGGCTTTGCCGCCCGGCAAGCAGTCACTCTAGATGGAGAGCGCGTTCGGACGCAAAACCTCCCTTCCACCGTTGCCGGACGCACCGGACAGCGCAAACCATAACACCGTCAGGCGGCGTGAGAGGTCATGCCCGATCGCAGGCGCTCGACCCGTCCGGGTGGGCGTCCCTCGTTGCGGTCTGGGGCCCTGCTCCCCACATTGAGCAAGAAGAGTTGGGGCTGTACCCGGCATAACCAATGGCGACGTGCCTGAGAGGGATTGAGGATGCGTGACCCCTATGATGTCCTGGGGGTGTCGAAGACAGCGAGTGCCGGCGAGATCAAAAGTGCGTTCCGCCGGCAGGCGAAGAAGCTGCATCCGGACGCCAACAAGCATGATCCGAGGGCAGCCGCGCGCTTTGCCGAGTTGAACGCTGCTTATGAAATCCTGGGCGAAGCGGACAAGCGCAAAGCCTTCGATCGCGGCGAGATCGACGCCGAGGGCAAGCCACGTTTCCAGGGCTTCGAAGGTTTCGGCGGCCGGCGCGGGCCGGGCGGCGGCTTCGGCCGGGAAGGCGGTTTTGAAACGTTCAGCTTCGGGCGCGACGGCTTTCAACACGCCCGCGGCCGCGCCGGCGGCGGATTTAGCGGCTTCGGCGGCTTCGAGGATATTTTGAAGGAGGCGTTCGGGGGCGCGGCGCGTTCGGGCGGTTTCCACTTCGAGCAGGAGGACGTTGGTGTCGGCCGGGACATCACCGCCAGGCTGACCATCACGTTGCCGGAAGCGGCCAAGGGCACGAACAAGCGGGTGGCGCTGCCGGCCGGGAGGGAGGTCGACGTGAAGATCCCGGCCGGGCTAAACGACGGCCAGACCATCCGGCTGAAAGGGCAGGGGACCGCCGGCGCTGGCGGCCATGCTGGCGATCTTCTGATCGTCGTTTCGATCGCGCCGCATCCGCTGTTTACGCGCACGGGTGCCGATTTGCGGCTCGAGCTTCCGATCACGCTCTACGAGGCGGTGCTCGGCGCCAAGGTGCGCGTGCCGACGCTCGAGGGCGCGGTCGAGCTTGCCATTCCTCCCGGCACCAGCTCTGGGCGCACCTTCCGTCTCAAAGGCAAGGGCTTTCCCGCGAAGGACGGCAAAGGCGACCTGCTCGCCGCCGTGCGTATCGTGTTGCCCGACGGCGGCGATACGGAGCTCGAAGAGCTGATGCGCAAATGGCGAAAGACCAAGCCGCATGATCCGAGGAAGGACATGGGGTGACGGACAACGACGCTTGCTCGTCGGCCGCGGCGAGATGGCGCGTCACGGCCGTGCCTGCGGTGTGCCCTTGTCGATTTGGTCGTAAGCCGCCTGCGCGACATTAAGCAGACGCTCGCGGTCGGCGGGTCCACTCACCACGTAAGCGAGCCCGTGCTCGACCCAATACACGGCGGCGAAGCGATCAGCCTCGCGGTAACGCATGGCGGTCTGCGGCGAATCCGTGCGCGCATAGTAGATAGTAAAGCGCTCGCCGGAGGGGCCTTCATACATGCAGAATGCGGCCGGGCCAAACGGACCCGGCAGCAGCCGTCCGCCCACCAGCTTCAATCCGCTCGGCTCGAGCTCAGGTATGCGCAGTTCGTAGTCGAGACGTTTCGACAGCCATTGCACCAAATGCGGCCGCTCGCCGCCGGTAACCTCGACCGGATGGCGCACCTCGACCACGTAGACCTTGTGGGCATCGAGCGCCTGCGCGGTGAACGTATCGAAGCGGCTCGGCGCCGCCGCCGATGCCCCACGCGCCATCCAGCCGACGACGCCGCCAACGAGAAACGCCATGATCACCGCCGCGGCGGCAATTGCGCGCCAGGAGCGTGCGCCGCGGGCGAGCTTGTCGAGGTCGAAGCGTGCGGGGACTGGTTCGGAGGCGAGGTTGCCGTAGTGCGCGCGGATCGCATCGGCCTGCGCCCGCCACTGGGCGACGCGGGCGGCATCTTCCGGATGGGATGCAAGCCACGCCTCGACGGCGCCACGGCGATCGGCCGCAATCTCATCGTCGACATAGGCGTGAAGCTCGTCCTCGGTCACGGGTGAATCTCGATCGGTCATCGTCTTCTTCCTCGACTTATTTGATACGGCGAAGCGCGGGGCGTTCGCCGTCGAGATAGGCCTTGATCTGCATGCGGGCGCGCGCGAGTCGCGACATCACGGTCCCAATCGGCACGCCCTGCACTTCGGCGACCTCGCGGTAGGTGAGGCCTTCGAGCACGACCAGGAGCAACGCCGTGCGTTGATCCTCCACCAGCGATGCGAGCGCCCGCTCGATATCACGCGCTCCGGCCTCCGGGCCCGCCATCTCGGGCGCATCGTTGTCGTCGATGGCCTGCAGGGCGGGACGTCGCGCCAACGCACGCAGCCGGTTGCGATTGAGGTTGGTCAGGATGGTGTAGAGCCAGCTGCGGATGTCGCCACCATGAAAGAGATGCTCCGACCGCAGCGCCCGCACCAGCGTGTCCTGGACGAGGTCGTCGGCAAGCTCGGCGTTGCGGGTGAGCGCGCGCGCATACCGTCGCAATGCCGGAATCGCCGTCTCGATCCCTTGGCGGAATCCGCCCAACGCGCTCTCCCTCCCAGCTCGCCGCGGTGCATCGCCGATCGGGACGATCCACCAACGGTCCCAATACCGTGTTCGTCGCTCCTTGCAAGTGAACCATATCACCGGACAAACACTTTGGCCGCAGCGATATTCCCGCGGCTGGGTGGTGCGAAAGTGGCTGCAAATGGCGGCTGCTTGTAGGGTCCTCTGCCCTGTGTCATAGGGAGACTCGCGGTCGGCGGCGCAGCGAGGAAGATCATGCCGGAAGCCTCGGGTCTCTTGCGCGGCAAGCGCGGCTTGATCCTGGGTGTCGCCAACAACCGCTCGCTCGCCTGGGGTATCGCAAAGGCTTGCCATGGGCAGGGCGCCGAGCTCGCTTTCACTTATCAGGGCGAGGCGTTGAAGAAGCGGGTCGAACCGCTGGCGCAAGAGATCGGCGGGCTGGTGGTCGGCCACTGCGACGTAACCGAACCGAATACTGTCGACGCGGCTTTCGCGGCGGTTGAAGCGAAATGGGGCGCGCTCGATTTTCTCGTACACGCCATTGCCTTCTCCGACAAAGATCAGCTGTCCGGGCGCTACCTGGACACGACGGCGGACAATTTTTCCAAGACCATGCTGGTGAGCTGCTACTCCTTCACCGCGCTCGCCCAACGCGCGGAAAAGCTGATGCCGCGGGGCGGCGCGCTGCTCACGCTCACCTATTACGGCGCCGAGAAATGGATGCCGCATTACAACGTGATGGGAGTCGCCAAAGCGGCGCTCGAGGCGTCCGTTCGCTATCTCGCCGCCGATCTGGGCGAGAAGAACATCCGCGTCAACGCCATTTCCTCGGGTCCGATCAAGACGCTGGCGGCGTCGGGGATCGGTGACTTCCGCTACATCCTCAAATGGAACGAGTACAACGCGCCGCTGCGGCGCAGCGTGACGATCGAGGAAGTCGGCGATACCGCGGTGTATTTCCTCTGCGATCTCTCTCGCGGCGTCACGGGCGAGATTCATCACGTCGATGCCGGCTATCACATCGTCGGAATGAAGCATCCCGACGCGCCCGACATCGTTGTCGGCAAGGAGTGAGGCTGATGACGGCGCAGGCGCATCCGCGGGTCCGGTCTGCCCCTCGCGGCGCAATGGAGCGGGCATCGCAGCGCGGTGCCTTGCCTATCCTTGGACCGCGTGCAGCGCCGACCAGGTGACACCTGAACCCGGGAGGCGGCTGAACTCGTGCCACGGCCCGTCATCTACTATGTGCGCCACGGCCTCACCGATTGGAACGTGCAACAACGGCTGCAGGGCCGGCACGACGTGCCGCTCAACACGGAAGGCTGCGCGCAGGCCGTCTGTTGCGCCGAGATTCTGCAAGGCCTGTTCCGCCGCGACGACAGGACGCCTGAAAGCTTCAATTACGTATCAAGCCCGCTCGTGCGTGCGCGCAAGACCATGGAGGTCATGCGCGCAACGCTCGGGCTCGAGCCCGCCGGTTACACGGTCGAGGCGCAGCTTGCCGAAATCGCGTTCGGGGAATGGGAGGGGTTGACCTATTCGGAAGTCATGGCGCGCGACCAGCATATCGTTGCCGAGCGGGAATCCGACAAGTGGGGCTTCACGCCGCCGGGCGGCGAAAGCTACGCGCAAGTGACGGTGCGAATACGCCAGTGGTACGAGACGGTCGACAAGGACACCGTCGTCGCCGCGCACGGCGGCACCGCGCGCGCGCTGATCGCGCATCTCGGGCTCGCACCGCCACAGGACGCCACGCATTATTCCATCGACCAAGGCGTGGTCTACGTCTTCGCGGGAAACCGGCTCGCCCGTTATGCATGAGGGCCTCGCTTGATGGCGATCGGTCCATGGCGGCGGAGCATCTTCCGACGACGACACGAGCCCCATTCCCGGCGGGGCCATTTGACCCCGGCTGGCACGCGGGCTACCACACCGCAGCGGATGGAACTCCATGTCGTTCAACACCTTCGGCCATCTTTTCCGGGTCACGACCTTCGGCGAAAGCCACGGGGCCGCGATCGGTTGCGTGGTCGACGGGTGCCCACCCCACATCGCGCTGACCGAGGCCGACATCCAGCCCTATCTCGACAAGCGGCGGCCGGGCCAGTCGCGCTTTACGACGCAGCGGCGCGAGCCGGACCAGGTGAAAATTCTCTCCGGCGTGTTCGTCGATGAAGCGACCGGCGAGCAGGTGACGACCGGGACGCCGATCGCGCTCGTGATCGACAACGTCGACCCGCGCTCCAAGGATTATTCCGACATCAAGGACAAGTACCGGCCGGGGCATGCCGATTACACCTACGACGCCAAATACGGCATTCGTGATTATCGCGGCGGCGGCCGCCAATCGGCGCGCGAGACCGCCATGCGTGTTGCCGCCGGCGCGATCGCGCGCAAAATCGTGCCTGGCATGACGGTCCGTGGCGCGCTGGTCCAGATGGGCAAGCGCAGGATCGAACCCACGCGCTGGAACTGGGATGAGGTCGAGCGCAATCCGTTCTTCTGCCCGGATGCGGAACAGGCGAAATTCTTCGAAGCCTATCTCGACGACATCCGCAAGCGCGGTTCCTCCGTGGGCGCCGTCATCGAGATCGTCGCGGAAGGCGTGCCAGTTGGTCTCGGCGCGCCGATCTACGGCAAGCTCGACGGCGATCTCGCCGCGGCGCTCATGGGCATCAATGCTGTCAAAGGAGTCGAGATCGGCGCTGGCTTTGCGGCGGCGGCGCTGAGCGGCGAGGAGAATGCCGACGAAATTCGCATCGGCAACGACGGCAAGCCGGTGTTTCTTTCCAACCATGCGGGCGGCATTTTGGGTGGCATTTCGACCGGACAGCCGATCGTTTGCCGTTTCGCAGTCAAGCCCACCTCGTCGATCCTGACGCCCCGGCGCACCGTCGATCGGTACGGTGCCGAGACCGAGATCAGCACCAAGGGACGCCACGATCCCTGCGTCGGCATTCGCGCGGTGCCCATCGGCGAGGCCATGGTGGCATGCGTGATCGCCGATCACTATCTGCGTCAGCGTGGGCAGATGGGCGAAACGCCGGCATGGCCGTTCGCCCGGGCCTGAATGGAGTGGGGCAAAAGTGGCCGATAACCATCAGCGGGTGGAGGCCGTGCTGGCAGCCTTTGCTGCCGGCGGGATCGTGGTCGTCACCGATGACGACGACCGCGAGAACGAGGGCGATTTGTTTGTCGCGGCTTCGCTGTGTACGCCCGAAAAGATGGCTTTCATGATCCGCAATACCTCGGGCATCGTCTGCGCGCCGCTCTCCGCGGAGGAGGCGAAACGCCTCCATCTCGATCCCATGGTAGCGGCGAACGACGCGCCGCTCGGCACTGCCTTTACGGTTTCGGTCGATGTCCGTCACGGGCTTACCACGGGTATCTCGGCGGAGGAGCGGACCAATACGGTGCGTGCGCTCGCCAATGGCAATATGGGCGCCAGCGATTTCGTGCGGCCGGGGCACGTGTTCCCGCTGGTTGCCAAGGACGGCGGCGTGCTGATGCGCTCCGGACATACCGAAGCCTGCGTCGATCTGTGTCGACTGGCGGGACTGCCGGCGATCGGCGTCCTCGCCGAGCTGATGAATGACGATGGCACCGTGATGCGCGGCCCCGGTGTGACCGCTTTTGCCGAGCGTCACAAGCTCAAGCAGATCTCCATCGCCGATCTCATTGCCTACCGGCAGGCGCGCGACAAGCTGGTCAAGCGCATCGGCGAATTTCCGGTGCAAAGCAAGATCGGCACACTCGCAGGCTATGCCTACGTGACGCCGTTCGACGCCATCCAGCACATGGCCTTCGTCTATGGCCGCATCGGTGACGGCAGGAACATACTGGCGCGGCTGCACCGCGCCGACATCATCCGCGACGTGTTTGGCGGGGCAAACTCGATCGACTCCTCGTTGCAGCGCTTCAAGCAGGAAGGTCGCGGCGTCATCGTCTTTCTGCGCGACGGGGCGGCGGGTGTGCCCACGCATGCCATCCCGCAGGCGGGCTCGACCGGCTCCGAGGTCGCGCGCTCGCGGCAATGGCGCGAGGTCGGGCTCGGCGCCCAGATTCTCAAGGATCTGAGCATCACCTCGATCCGCTTGCTGACCTCCGCCAAGTTCACCTATGTCGGCCTCGCGGGCTTCGGGATCGAGATCGTGTCGACCGAGAGCATCGATGACAGGACGCCGCGGGGGTAATCGTGCCATGCGCTCGCCTTGTCGAAGTGCCCATGCCACCATGAGGGGGATCGTCCGCTGACGGAGGGACGGATGCATGCGTCGCTGATTTCGATCCTGACAACCGGGGCTGCCGTACTGCTCGCGGTCGCCGGATTCGCGGCACCGGGCTCGGCGCCTCGGTTCGCCGACAACAGCCCGACTGCGGTCCCGGTCGATGTCGAGCTCGTGTTGGCGGTCGACGTGTCCTACTCAATGGACCCGGACGAGCAGGCGCTGCAGCGCGAGGGCTACATCGCCGGCATCACGTCGAGGGAGTTCATGCAGGCGCTGCGCAGCGGCCAGCACGGCAAAGTGGCGGCGACCTATTTCGAGTGGGCGGGACCCTACGACCAGAAGATCGTCGTGCCATGGCGGCTGATCGACGGCCCGGAGGCCGCCGATGCGTTCGCGAACGAGATCGCGCGCGCGCCTTATCGTCGTGCTTCACGCACCTCGATTTCGAGCGCGCTTAATTTTGCCAAACCCCTGTTCGACGGCAGCGGCTATCGCGGCTTCCGGCGCGTGGTCGACGTCTCCGGCGACGGTGCCAACAACAGCGGCCCGTTCGTCACCATTGCGCGCGACGACGTGCTTGCCGCCGGCATCACCATCAATGGCCTGCCGATCATGTTGAAGCGGCCGAACTCGTTCACCATGGATATCGAGAACCTCGATATTTATTACGAGGACTGCGTCATCGGCGGCCCCGGCGCATTCGTCATCCCGATCCGCGAGCGTGAGCAATTCAAGGAAGCGACGCGTACCAAGCTGGTGCTGGAAATCGCAAGCCGCACGCCCGAGCGGCGCGTGACGCAGGTGCAAGCGAGGGCGCCTCGGGTCTCCTGCACCGTCGGCGAGCAGATGTGGCGGGATCGCTGGGGGAACTAGGCCCGCTGAATTCGTAACACCGCGCCGATGACGACGGGTCGTGCGTTGCAGAGCGGCCGCAGCGCGCATTTGGATCAAAGCTGCTGCTGCTGGCAAGCTTCGCGCGCAGCCTTATCAGAGAGATCTCGCCCTCCACAGCTTCGCGCAGCCGCACACATCCACAAGCTCGACCGGGCACTGGATTTCAGCGGTCACGCATTCTACGATGGCTCATCTGGGAGATGTGTCCTCGAATTGTGACCCAACTCCGCAGGGAGGAATCGATGCAAACAAAACGTTTACTGCTGGGCATGGGCGTCGGTTTGGCCGCGATGCTCGTGCCGGCGGCGCTCTTTTTCGTGCAAGCGCAAAACCAGCCGCCGGCCGCCCTCACCGGACATGTCATGTCCGAAGCGGAAGGCGCGATGGAGGGGGTGGTGGTCAGCGCCAAGAAGGCGGGCTCGACGGTCACCGTTAGCGTGGTCAGCGATGCCCAGGGCCGGTACAGCTTTCCAGCCAATCGATTGAGCGCCGGAAAGTACTCGCTCAAGATCCGCGCCATCGGCTACGACCTCATCGGGTCGGCAACGGCGGATGTCGCCGACGAGCAGACCGCCACGGCCGATCTCAAACTGCGCAAGGCGAAAAACCTGGCCTCGCAGATGAGCAACGCCGAATGGATGATGAGCCTACCAGGGACGGAGGATCAGAAAGCCTTCCTGCTCGGCTGCGTCGGTTGCCATACGCTCGAGCGCATCGTGCGCTCGACCCACGATGCGGATGAATGGACCCAGGTCATCGTGCGCATGAATGGCTATGGGCCGGTGAGCCAGCCGATCAAGCCGCAGCGCATGCTCGATCCGGCGCGCTCGGGCAGCCCCGAGCAATTCCGCAAACAGGCTGAATACCTCGCCAGCATCAACCTCAGCGAGGTCACGCAATGGGAATATCCGCTCAAAACCTTGCCTCGTCCCACCGGGCGTGCGACCCGCGTCATCGTCACCGAGTACGATTTGCCGCGCCCGACCACCGAGCCGCACGACGTCCTCGTCGACGCGCAGGGCGCGGTCTGGTATTCCGATTTCGGCGAGCTGTTCATCTCCAAGTTCGATCCGAAGACGCTCAAACTCACCGAGTATCCCGTTAAGGAGTTCAAACCGGGCGCCCCCGTCGGCAATCTCTCGCTCGAGTTCGACAAGCACGGCACGCTCTGGTTCGACACGATGTTCCAGGGCTCGCTCGGCAATCTCGACCCCAAGACCGAGCAGATCAAATACTACCCGATGGCGCCGGAATATAACGACGTTCGCGTGCAACTGAACTTCGTCGGGTTGCGCCACGACGTCGACGGCAAGGTATGGACGAAGAGCGTCGGCACGCAGGAGGTCTTCCGGCTCGATCTCGCGACGGGGAAATGGGAGCGCTTCCAGCCGCTCAAGGCCCTGGGCGACCAACGCCACTCGATCTACCAGGTCATCTCGGACTCGCAGAACAATCTGTGGATGGCCGAGTTCACCAAAGGCCATATCGGCAAGATCGATGCCAAGACCGGCGAGGTCAGATGGCACGCCGTGCCGACGCCCAATGCGCGGGCGCGGCGGATGAACATCGATGACCAGGATCGCATCTTGTTCGCGGAATATCGCGGCAACAAGGTCGCGATGTTCGACACCAAGACCGAGAAGTTCACGGAATGGCCGTTGCCGGCGCAGACTTATCCTTATCGCGCTGCGGTCGACAAGAAGGGTGACATCTGGACCGGCGGCATGCACAGCGACCGCGCGGTGCGAATCGAACCCAAGACCGGCGCGACGGTCGAATATCTGCTGCCGAGGGAGACCAATATGCGCACCGTCTTCGTCGACAATTCGACGACGCCGGTCACCTTCTGGACCGGCAGCAACCACGGGGCCGCACTGGTCAAGGTGGAGCCGCTCGACTAACCGGCTTCAGACGTCCGCCCGCCCGCCGCATCCCCCGGTGCGGCGGGCGGGCATTTATTTTTTGAAGGACGCGACCACTTCCACGTGCGCCGAATAGAGGAATTGATCGACCGGCGTCACGCGCACGAGACGGTAACCGCCGTCGACGAGGGTGCGCGCGTCGCGCGCGAAGGTCACGGGATTGCAGGAAACCGCGACCACCGTCGACACGGTCGATGCCGCCAGCTCGCGCGCCTGCGCCTCGGCGCCTTGCCGCGGCGGATCGAACACCACGGCGTCGAACCGTTTGAGCTCGGCCGCCACCAACGGGCTGCGAAACAGGTCACGCAGCTGCGCCGCGAGCGGCTTGAGCCCCTGTGTTCCCGCCGCGGCGCGCCGCAACGCCGCGATTGCCTCCGCGTCGTTGTCGGCCGCGGTGACGCGGGCGCGCTCGGCAAGGCGCAGCGCGAAAGGTCCGACGCCGCAGAACAGATCAGCCACTGCGCTTGCGCCGCCGCAGTGCTCCTCGACCAGCCGCGCCAAGATGGTTTCGCCGGCCAGCGTCGCTTGCAGGAACGCGCCCGGCGGCAGCTCGAGTTGGGCGCGGCCGATCCTGATCACGGGTAACGTGCGCTGCGCGACGATGTCGCCATGGCGCGTCACCCGCGCAAGATTTCGACGGTCGGCGACCTGGGCGAGCGCGGTCATGTCTGCCGCCGTCAGCGGGCCTGACCCGCGCACGTCGACGTCGAGGCCGGCGTCGGTTGCGGTCACCTGGATGTCGAGCGGCTTGTGCGTGGACGCGAGCACCTCGGTGATCGCCCAAGCTGCTTCGATCGCGCCGCCGAGCCCTGGCGCGAGGATGGGGCAGCGGTCGATCGCCACCACGTGATGGGCCTTGAGCGCGGAAAACCCAACTTCGATCACGTCACGCGCGCTCACTCGCGCGTGGAATACGGCGCGGCGGCGTCCCTCGCCATGGGCGTCGATCAGGTCGTCGACCGGCGCGTCGAGCCCCGCTCGCGCCAGCGCCGCGACGACCAAAGCGCGTTTCCAATCGCGGTAGCGCGCCGTGGCCAGATGCTGGAGCGCGCAGCCGCCGCAAATTCCGAAATGCGGGCAGATCGGCGCGATGCGGTCGGGGCTGGCGACGTCGACCTTGAGCAAGTGGCGGCGGTCGGCATGACCGGGCCATGGTTCGACCTCGGCGGTCTCGCCCGGCAGCGCATAGGGCACGTAGAGGGCACCCGCGGCCGTGTCGGCGATGCCGTCGCCGCGCGAGCCAAGCCGGGCGATGACTAACCGCTCCACCATGGGCTTTCGATAGCCAGCGATCGGGGATGCGTCCAGATCATCGGACGACAGCGGACGGACGAACCGTTGCCTATCCGTCCGTCGTCCTTCCGCGTCGGCCCTCCGGCAACGTCAGCACGTGAAACCGGCAAATGAGTAGCGCGGCGAATGTCGCCACTGCGGTGGAGAATCCGATCCAAATTCCGACTGCCCCCAGGCGACCGGGGAAAGCCAGTCCGTAAGCGCAGGTGAAGCCGATCAGCCAAAAGCTCACCGCGGCAAACAACATCGGCACGCGGGTGTCATTAAGCCCGCGCAATGCACCGGCGGCAATCGCTTGCACCCCGTCGGTGACGAAGAAGCTCGCGCCGATGAGCAGTAGCGTGGCGGCAAGCCGCGCCGCCGCGGCGTTCCCGCCGCCATCATCGCCGAGGAAAAGCTGAGGGATCGCGTCACGGAAGGCGACCACGATAACGGTCATTGCCACCATGAGGGCGGCTCCCAACGCGATCGCACCGAAGCCGGCCCTGCGCGTCGCGACCGGGTCGCGACGCCCGAGCGCGTGTCCGACGCGAACCGTCGCGGCCAGCGAGATGCCGAAGGGGACCATGAACAGAATGGTCGCGACCTGCAACGCGATCTGATGGGCGGCGAGCGCGGTCGTGCCGATCCAGCCCATCAGGAGCGCACCCGAGGAGAACAGCCCCCACTCGAGCATGAGGGCGCCGGAGATCGGCAATCCGATCGCAATCAACTGCCGCAGCAGCTCCCAGTCCGCCCGCCAGAATCGCCCGAGCACGCGATACTTCTTGAACGGGCGGCGGGTATAGCAAATCCAGATCGCAGCGGCGCACATGGCAATATTGACCAACGTGGTCGCGAGCCCGGCGCCGAGCAGATCAAGGCGCGGGAGGCCGAAGGCGCCGTTGATCAGGGCATAAGCGAGCAACCCGTTCACGGGGATGGCAGCGATGGTGATCCACAGCGCCGGTTCCGGACGATTGACCGCGCCCATGAAGTTGCGCAGCGCGATGAAGCACCAGGCCGGGATCATCGACCATGCCAATCCGGTCAGATAGCGGGCGGCGAGCGCCGCCGTGGCGGATGATTGCCCGGCCGTGATGAGAATGTCCTCGCCCCAAAGCTGTGCGACATTGGCGGGGACGCCGAGCATCACCGCGGCCCAGAGTCCCACCCGCAGCGAGCGGCGGACCATGCGAGGGTCGCGTGCGCCGAACGCCTGTGCCGCCAATGGTGCGACGGCGGAAACCGGTCCCATCCCGAGCACGAATCCGACGAACAGGATCAGGTGCGCGAGCCCGACGGCGGCGATGGCGCCGTCGCCGAGCCGCCCAATGAGCGCGAGGTCGGTCGTCATCATGGCGATCTGGCCGAGCTGGGTCAGCGCGATCGGCCACGCGAGCTTGGCCGTTTCGATGATCTCGGCGCGCCAAACCGCGCGCTCCGGCGGCGCTGCGGGCGTGGTCGCCGTGATGGTTCCCGGCAACGTCATCGCGCGGCACCATAGCGGATGCTGTGGCAACAGAAAGGCGCGACACGCGGAGCTCAGTTGCGATCGGCCGCGATGAAGAACTCGTGATTGCCGTCGCCGCCCGGGATGGACGAGGGCACGACGCCGGCGACGCGCCAGCCGCGTGACCTGACGAAGGCGGCGATATCATCGCAGACCGCGGTGTGAACGAGCGGATCGCGTACGATGCCTTTTTTTGCGTAACGTCGGTCGGCTTCGAATTGCGGCTTGATCAGCGCCAAGAGATACGCCGGCGTGCGCGCGAGTGCGAACGCCGCCGGCAGGACGAGCTTGAGCGAGATGAAGCTCGTATCGACGACGACGAAGTCGGGGCGCTCGGCGAGGTGCGCCGGATCGAGGGCGCGAATGTCGGTCGCTTCCATGGACACGATCTCCGTTCGCCCGCGCAGGCTTGGATGTAGCTGGCCGCGCCCGACATCCACGGCATAGACGCGGCGCGCGCCGCGTGCCAGCAGGACCTCGGTGAAGCCGCCGGTCGAGGCGCCGACGTCGAGGCAGACGCGGCCGCGAGGATCAAACATCGGATCGAAGCGGAAGTGATCGAGCGCGGCCGCGAGCTTCACCCCGCCGCGCGATACGTAAGGGTGCGCCGGCTCCGCGCGCAGGATCGCATCGGCGGAGATTTCCTCCGACGGCTTCGCGACGACAACGTCGTCCGCCGTCACGCGGCCGGCGGCAATAGCGGTCTGCGCCTTGGCGCGGCTCTCGAACAGGCCGCGATCGACGAGCAGCCGATCGATGCGAATACGGCAAGCCATGCATGTGCACCATCAGCGGACGAAACGAATGGCACGCCGGCGGAGTGACACGTCGGCGCCCTGGGGCCTCATTCGCCCAGTGGAACAAATAACGAGGCTTGGCTGTTGTTTCCAGTCGGCTCGCTGTGGCCCGAGCCGCGGAGCGGGTGTTAACCCCGGCTCGGATCAATAGGGAGTTGAACCATGGCACGACGATATTCACGCGGCGCTTCCAAGGATGTCGAGCGCGCAATGCGCAAGCGCAAACGCGGAACCCTCAGGAGCGGCAGAAGCGGAAAAAAGGTCACAAGCCGCAAGCAGGCCATCGCCATCGGCCTCTCGGAGGCGCGCAGGGAAGGAAAGAAGGTCCCGCGCAAATCCAAATAGCGGGACGCGCGAGCGCGCCTACCCGCGTCCGAGTTTAATTGTCTCGCCGCGCAGGTTCTGGCCGAGCGCTTCGAAGGCCGTGGCGACGATGCCTTTGGCATCGAGGCCCGCCTTCGCATACATCGCTGCGGGCGAGTCCTGGTCTATGAAGACGTCGGGCAGCACCATGGAGCGCACTTTGAGGCCGCCGTCGAGCACGCCGTTGGCGGCGAGCGCCTGCAACACATGCGCGGCGAATCCGCCGATGGCGCCTTCCTCGATAGTGATGAGCACCTCGTGCTCGCGCGCGAGCCGAAGGAGCAAGTCGGTGTCGAGCGGCTTGGCAAAGCGCGCGTCGGCGACCGTGGTCGAAAGCCCGAGCGCGGCGAGCTCGTCGGCCGCTTTGAAGCATTCGGCAAGCCGCGCGCCGAACGAGAACAGCGCCACTTTGGTGCCTTCGCGCAACACGCGCCCCTTGCCGATCTCGAGCGGCTTGCCTTCCGCCGGCATCGGCACGCCCATGCCTTCGCCGCGCGGGTAGCGCAGCGCGGACGGACGGTCGTCGATGGCGGCTGCGGTTGCCACCATGTGCACGAGGTCCGCTTCATCGGCGGCGGCCATGACGACGAAGCCCGGAAGGCAGCCGAGATAGGCCACGTCGAACGCACCGGCGTGGGTCGGGCCGTCGGCGCCGACGAGCCCTGCGCGGTCCATGGCGAAACGCACGGGCAAGCGCTGAATCGCGACGTCGTGCACGACTTGGTCGTAGGCGCGCTGCAAGAACGTCGAATATATGGTGGCGAAGGGCTTGAAGCCTTCGGTGGCGAGCCCCGCGGCGAACGTCACCCCGTGTTGCTCGGCGATGCCGACGTCGAAGCAACGATCGGGAAATTCCTTGGCGAAAAGATCAAGCCCGGTTCCCGACGGCATCGCGGCGGTGATGGCGATGATCTTGTCGTCCTTCTTCGCTTCCTTGATGAGGGCTTCCGCGTAGACCTTGGTATAGGCGGGGGCGGCCGCTTTCGACTTCGCCTGCGCGCCCGTGGCCACGTCGAACTTGACGACGCCGTGATACTTGTCGGCCGATTTTTCGGCGGGCTCGTAGCCCTTGCCCTTTTTCGTGACGACGTGGACGAGGAAAGGTCCGTTCTTGGCGTCGCGCACGTTCTTGAGCACCGGCAAGAGATGATCGATGTTGTGGCCGTCGATCGGCCCGACATAGAAGAATCCAAGTTCGTCGAACAGGGTGCCACCGGTGACGAGGCCGCGGGCGTATTCCTCGATCGCCACCGCGCGCTGCTCGAGGAATGGCGGCAGGAGCTTGGCGACTTTTTTGACGGTGTGGTGCACCGACCGGTAGGTCCGCCCCGAGACGAGACGCGCAAGATATCCCGACAGCGCGCCGACCGGCGGCGCGATCGACATGTCGTTGTCGTTGAGAATGACGATCAGGCGCGAGTTCATGGCGCCGGCATTGTTCATGGCCTCGTAGGCCATGCCGGCCGACATAGCGCCGTCGCCGATCACGGCGATGACGTTGTTGGATTTGCCGCCGAGGTCGCGGGCGACCGCCATGCCGAGCCCAGCCGAAATCGAAGTGGAGGAGTGCGCCGCCCCGAAGGGGTCGTATTCGCTCTCGGCGCGCTTGGTGAAGCCGGAAAGTCCGCCGCCCTGCCGCAGCGTCCGGATGCGGTCGCGGCGGCCGGTCAGGATCTTGTGTGGATAGGCCTGATGGCCGACGTCCCAGACCAGCCGGTCCTCCGGGGTATTGAACACGTAGTGGAGGGCGACGGTCAGCTCGATCACGCCCAGCCCGGCGCCGAGATGGCCCCCGGTGACCGCCACCGCGTCCACGGTTTCTTGGCGCAGTTCGTCGGCCAGCTGGCGGAGTTGGGTGCTCTTTAGGCGGCGCAGGTCAGCCGGCGTCTTGACGAGGTCGAGGAGAGGGGTCTTGGAGGGTTGGGACACGAGGGGGGACTCCGCCAGCGGATGGGGGCGGTAACCTAACGGGTTGGCTTAAATTTAACCAGCCGGGACCGCAAGACCAACCAGAAACCCTGAGAAGTCCCTAACGCACCTCGCTTTTTCTGCGATGCTCGGGGGAACTGGCCGCTCGGCCACGGCGTTTGGTCTGTACCCTCGCGGGGAGCGAGTTGCGTCATGGCACCACGTGCGAATTGGAAGGGCTACCTCAAACTCTCGCTCGTATCCTGTGGCGTCGCCCTGTTCCCGGCGACGACCACGCGCGATCGCGTCCGTTTCAACATCATCAACCGCGAAACCGGCAATCGCGTTCGCTACGACGTGGTCGACGCCGACACCGGAGCGGAGGTGCCGCAGGAAGACCGCGTCAAAGGCTATAAGGTCGACGGCGACAGCTACGTCCTGTTGGAGGAGAAGGAACTCGACGAAGTCGCGCTCGAAAGCACGCACACGATCGAGATCGAGGCCTTTGTCGAGCGCGAGGAGGTCGACGAGCTCTATCTCGACGAGTCCTATTATCTCGTGCCCGACGATAAGGTTGGATACGAGGCGTTCGCGGTCATCCGCGAGGCCATGCGCGACGAAGGGCTGGTCGGCATTGCGCGCGTGGTGCTCTATCGTCGCGAGCGGCTGCTGATGCTCTCGCCGCGCGGCAATGGCATCATGGGGACCACATTGCGCTACAACAACGAAGTGCGCGACGAGCAGGACTATTTCGACGACATTCCGGACGTCAAGGTTTCGAAGGATATGCTCGACTTGGCGAAGCACATTTTGGAGACCAAGAAGGCCAAGTTTGATCCGTCGAAATTCGAAGACCGCTACGAGACCGCGCTCAAGGAACTGATCGCGGCCAAGCAGGCAGGCAAGAAGCCGCCGACGTCGCCGTCACCGCGGCCGACCAATGTCGTGAGTCTCATGGATGCCTTGCGCCGCAGCGTGCAAGCCGAGCGACGCGGATCGTCGTCCGAGTCGGGCCGCAGCAAGGCGCGGAAGCGGGCGGCTGCAAGGCCTGCACCGCTCAAGCGGGCTTCGGCGAAACGCAGGCGTGCGAGCTGAGCGGTGGGCCTTCAAGTATACCGCAGGAAGCGCAAGTTCGACGTGACCCCGGAGCCGCGCGGGCGCGCGCAGCGAGCCAAGGGAAATCAGTTCGTCATCCAAAAACACGCCGCGCGGCGCCTGCACTATGATCTGCGGCTCGAGCTCGATGGCGTGATGAAGAGCTGGGCGGTCACCCGCGGCCCGAGCCTCGTTCCGGACGAAAAGCGCCTTGCGATCCACGTCGAAGATCATCCGGTCGAATACAACGCATTCGAGGGAACCATCCCGCGGGGAGAGTATGGCGGCGGCACCGTCATGGTTTGGGACCGCGGCCACTGGTACCCGGAGGGCGACCCGCATGCGGGCTACAGGAAAGGTCATCTCGCGTTCACCTTGGATGGCGAGAAGCTGCATGGGCGATGGCATCTCGTGCGCATGCACGGCAGGGCCGGGGAGAAAAAGGAGCCGTGGCTTCTGATCAAATCGAAGGACGAGGACGCCCGCGGCGCGAATGATCCGGACATTCTCGAGGACGAACCGCTGTCGGTGGTCAGCGGCCGCTCGATCTCCGAGATCGCCGAAGGCAAGGGCCGCAAGCGCGTTTGGCATTCGAGCAAAAGCGTGAAGGACAACGTCAAGGCTGGCGCGACCAAAGGCAACGGCGCGGCGCGGCGCGCGCGCGCCGGCAAAAGCTCGCAACCGCGTGCGCGTAGCCCGCGTGGTGCGGCCGCATCGAAGAAAAGCCGCAAGGACAGCGCCAAGGACAAGGAGCGGCGGGTACCCGGCGCGCGGCTGCCGGATTTCGTGCCGCCTTCGCTTGCGACGTTGCGCGCGACGGCGCCGAGCGGAAGGGGCTGGGCGCACGAGATCAAGTTCGACGGTTACCGCGTCCAGGCTCGGCTCGACGACGGCGAAGTCCGCCTGCTCACCCGCAAGGGGCTCGATTGGAGCGAAAAATTTCCGAACATCGCCGCGGCCGTTGCCAAGCTGCCTGCGCACGCGGCGCTGATCGACGGCGAGGTCGTCGTCGAGGACAAGAAAGGCGTTTCGAATTTTTCCGAGCTGCAGGCCGCGTTGAAGGCAGGGGAGCGCGAGCGCTTCGTTTATTATGTCTTCGATCTTCTCCATCTCGATGGACGCGATTTGACCGCCTTGCCGCTGATCGAGCGCAAAGCCGAATTGGCGCAGCTGATCGAAAGGGCGCAACGCGGTCCGATCAGATACAGTGAACATTTCGAGGACGAGGGCCCGGCGGTGCTGCGGCACGCCTGCGAGCTAGCGCTCGAAGGAATCGTCTCCAAACGCATGGACGCGCCCTATCGCAGCGGTCGGTCGGATACGTTCATCAAGACCAAATGCTCGAACGCCCAGGAGTTGGTGGTCGGCGGCTATTCGCCCTCGACGGTGCGGCCGCGTGCGATCGGCGCGTTGGTTGTCGGCTATCACGATCATGGCCGGCTCATTTATGCGGGCCGCGTCGGTACCGGCTACACGCAGTCGCTGGCGCGAGACTTGTGGAAGCGGCTGCATCCGCTCGAAATCGGCGCGCCGCCCTTCGATCAAATCCCGCGCGAGGAGGCCCGCCGCCGCGACGTGCGCTGGGTCGAGCCCAAGACGGTGATCGAGGCCAATCTGCGCGGCTGGACCGCGGACGGCATAGTGCGCCAGGCGGCGTTCAAGGGCGTGCGCGAGGACAAGCCGCCGCGGGAGGTGGTCCGGGAGATGCCGGTCATGACCGCGGCAGGCGCTGCGAAAGCGACCGCACCGAAGATCGCAGCGGAGACGGCAAAGGCGATGACAAAAACCTCGAAGACGAAGGCGCGACCGAGCGCGCGCAAGCCTTCGAGCGGCCGGCAGGAGGGCCGCAAGGAGGTGCGTTTCACGCATCCCGACCGCGTTTACTGGGCCGATGCCGGCGTCACCAAGCAGGATTTGGCGGAGTATTATCGTTCGGTCTGGGACTGGATGGCCCCGCACCTCGTAAGCCGGCCGCTCGCGCTGCTGCGCTGTCCCGATGGAACGAGCGGCCAGTGCTTCTTTCAAAAACACGCCTCGGCCGGCCTCAGCGAGAAAAGTCTTCATACGGTGATCGACCGCAAGGGACGGCAGATCATCGCGGTCGAAGACCTCGATGGTCTGCTGTCGCTGGTGCAGGCGGGCGTGCTCGAATTGCATGTGCGCGGCTCGACGATCGATCATCTGGACGTTTGCGACCGCATCGTCTTCGATATCGATCCCGGTGACGGCGTCGCCTGGGCGGACGTCGTTGCGGCCGCGCGCGATGTGCGCGAGCGGCTCGCCACCATTCATCTGCAAAGCTTCGTCAAGCTTTCCGGCGGCAAGGGCCTGCACGTCGTCTTACCCATCGACGGCGCGGACTGGGACACCGCCAAAAACTTCGCGCAGGCGGTGGCGCTCGCCATGACCGCCGACGATCCCAAGCGCTACGTGGCCAAGATCACGAAATCGCTGCGCAAGGGAAAAATCTTCGTCGACTATCTGCGCAATTCGTTGGAGCAGACCTCGGTCGCGGCCTATTCCACACGCGCCCGTGAGGGTGCGCCGGTATCGGCGCCGGTGACGTGGGAGGAACTGGGCAGCACCAAGGGTGGCAACCAATACACGCTGCTCAATCTCCCCAAGCGCCTCGGCGGCCTGAAGCAGGATCCATGGAAGGATATCGGGCGGGTGAAGCAGAAGCTGCCGGACCTGCGGGCGTTGCGAGGTCGGTAAAGTTGCGCTTTCTTGACTCCTGGTCGCGGTCACTCCGGCAGCGGGATGAACTCCTTGTCGTCACCCGGAACGGTGTCGAAGCGGGCGAGCTTCCAGTCCGCTTTGGCCTGCTCGATGCGCTCCTTGCGCGATGAGACGAAGTTCCACCAGATGTGGCGTGGCCCGTCCATGGTCGCGCCGCCGAGGAGCACGAGCCGCGCATCGCTCACCGCCGTCAGCGTGATGTGGTCGCCGGGACGAAACACGAGCAGGCGGCCGGCCGCGAACCTGTCGCCGGCGATATCGACCTCGCCCGAAATCAGATAGACCGCGCGCTCCTCGGTCTCCGCGTCGATCGGCAGCACGGCGCCGGCCGCGAGCGTCACGTCGGCAAAAAGCGTATCCGAGAGTGTTCGCACCGGCGAGCACTCGCCGTAGGCGCTGCCGGCGACGACGCGGACGGTCTTGCCCTCTTCGCTCACCAGCGGAAGGGCCGCGCTATCGTGGTGGGAAAAGTCGGCGGCGCGTTCCTCCTCCGCGGCGGGCAGCGCCACCCAGCATTGCAGCCCGTGAATCGGTTCGCCGTCTTTGCGGTGTTCGGGCGCCGTGCGCTCGGAATGAACGATGCCGCGGCCCGCGGTCATCCAATTGACCTCGCCCGGTCGGATCGCCGCAGCGGTGCCGAGACTGTCGCGATGCATGATCTCGCCGTCGAACAGGAACGTGACGGTGGCGAGGCCGATATGGGGATGCGGCCGCACGTCGATGCCCTGGCCAGCGCGAAACTCCGCCGGCCCGAAGTGATCGAAAAAGATGAAGGGGCCGACCATGCGCCGATGCACGTGGGGAAGGGCGCGCCGCACCGCGAAATGGCCTACGTCCACGCTGCGCGGCACGATCACGAGGTCGATCGCATCGGCGGCCCGCGCATCGCCCGGCGCAGGATCCTTGGCCGGGAAGAAGCTCATCGGGTTTCACTCTGTTGCCGACCCTAAGCCCCGGTCTTTGGCCGGCCACAACGATAGCGGGTTGGACTAGGTGACGTCGAGCGGTTCGGTTCCGGTCGGCTTGCCGGCGGCATCGAGCGTGATCTTCTCCACCCGCGCCTCGGCCTGGCGCAGCAGCTCCTCGCAACGGCGCTTGAGTGCCTCGCCCCGCTCGTAGATGGCGACCGACTCCTCGAGCGGCACCTTGCCCTCCTCGAGCCGCTTGACGATCGATTCGAGCTCTTCGATCGCCCGCTCGAAGGGGAGGCGCTTGACGTCGGAATGGGTGTTGTCGGCCATGACCGGTTCCGCTGAGTCTCCTATTATATAATGTATTCCGACATAGCGGGCCACTCTCCCTGGGCGGCGACCTAGGCCGTCGACGCTTCACGGCGATGCATGTCCGCTTCTCCCCGAAAGCGACCGTCGGCGATCAAACTGTGATCCGCCGCTTCGTGCCAAAAGCGGACTCATGCAGTGCGGCATGTCTCGGCCGATCCCTCTTCGAGAAGTCAGGGCGGCGCGGCCTATTTCTGTCCAGCCGCCTCCAGAATTAGTGCCGTGATCGTGTCAGGCTGCGATATGAGGGAGAGGTGGCTTGCCTTCACCTCGATCATTTTTGCGCCCATGCGCTTGGCCATGAAACGCTGGAGATCAGGATTGATCGTTCGGTCTTCCGTTGAAACGGCATAATAACTCGGCTTCGATCGCCATGCCGCTTGCGTGGTCTTGCCAGTGAGCAGAGCCTTGTGGAAAGGCTCCTGGACCGCATACAGCACCTTCGCCTTCGCTTCCGGCAGGTCGCCCGCGAAATCGCGCAGGAACGCGCCCTCGCTGAGACGTCCTTCATCGCCGTCAAAAACGATGCCGGCCGTTGCCGGCGGCGCGGGAAACGTGTTGGCCAAGGCCGCGTAATCCTCACCCGCATCGGGCGCTCGCGCCGCCACGTAGACTAGCGCCGAGACGTTCGGATGCACACCGGCCTCTGTGACTATCATGCCGGAAAAGGAATGCCCGACCAGAACGGTCGGCCCATCCTGCCGCGCCAGCACACGCTGCGCCGAAGCGACCGCTTCAGGCAGTGTTGTCAGCGGATTTTGCACGGCCGTTGCATTGAGTCCCGCCGCCTGCAATCGCGCAATCACCTCGGACCAGCACGACCCGTCGGCGAAGAGGCCGTGCACAAGCACGATGTTACGAGCTTTCGCTTTGACCTGTGCATGACCGGTGCGCGCGATGAGGGAAGCCGCGGTGACAACCATCATGGTTACGACGCTGCGACGATCCATAACATTTCTCCTGCGAATCCAACCTTGAGCTCTTCGCTTCGGTCCTCGGTTCGTCCGCTTTGTGCCAAAAGCAGACATTGGGAAACGATGGCCTACTTCGCTGCCTTAGCCGCTCTTTCGATCAATGCTGCTACCTCGCGCGCGTGCGAAAGAAAGATTGCGTGGCTGCCCGGAAGTTCAATGACTTGCGATTGGGCCCGCTTCGCCATGAACCGCTCAAGGTCTGGGTTGATCATCCGATCCTGTTTGGAGATCACGGCGTAGCTCGGCTTTTGTTTCCAGGCTGCAACCGTGGCCTTGGCGCCAAATGCTTCACCTGCAACCGGTACCTGAGAGATCGCCATGAAGCGCGCGACCGGCTTAGGCGCATCGGCCGCGAAATCGGCCGCAAACGCATCGGGATCCACGGCGAGGAAGCCGTCGCCTACCGGTCCGACGCTTTTGGCGGCCGCCGGCATTTTGTCGCTCAGATCGGCAACGCTCTCCCCGACATCCGGCTCGAAGGCCGCCACGAAAACGAGAGCCTTGACGCCGGCATGCGTCCCCACTTCGTTGATGATCATCCCGCCATAGCTGTGGCCGACCAGCACACAAGGACTGGCCTTGTCGAGCACGCGGCGCGTCGCAGCCACGTCTGCCGCGAAACTCGTCTCAGGCTCCTGAACAACTAGTACCGAGTAACCGTGGCTCTGGAGAATATCCGCCACCGGCTTCCATCCGGAGCCATCGGCGAAGGCGCCGTGAACCAGAACGATAGTCTTGACGGCCGCGTACGCAGGGGATGACGCCGCAAGAGCGGCGCCCGTGAGGAGAACTAGAATCAAGCGCTTCATGGTGCAGCTCCGCTAATGTTGGCGACAGTTAGTGTAGATGTGGCTGGTGCACGAAACAATTCGCACCGACCACGCTCGCCTCATCAGAAGCTCTGGACTAACATTCCACCTGGGCCACTCAATGACGGCCGCTCACAGGTATGGCGTTTGTAATTTTGAAAAGCGTGGAGCGTTTGCGATGTCAAAGAAGAATTGGGACAGAGTGCCAATCGATGCGCAGAGCATCGACGCGCCCCTGTCGCGAGCAGCCATCTTTCTTGTGGTCACCGTCGCGAGCGAACTGACCGCTCTCACAAAGGTTTGCTTAGCGCTCGATGGGCTTGACGATCTCGTCAAGACTGTTGGGTTCCGCGATCTTTCCGCCCGGCTATCATGCATCGTGGGAATCGGTTGGAGTCTTTGGGATCGTCTTCACTTCGACAGGCAACCGCTGGAACTGCGACCGTTTGCGCCGATTAAGGGAGCGGTCCATGCGGCACCGTCGACACCGGGCGATCTTCTCTTCCATATCCGATCTGAACGCCCCGATTTGTGCTTTGAATTCGAACGCATTCTGCTGGACAGTCTTGGCACTGGCGTGACTGTCGTCGACGAAGTTTCAGGTTTTCGCTATTTCGATGCGCGTGACCTTCTGGGCTTTGTTGACGGCACAGCTAACCCGACTAGCCTCGATTTGCCCGCCTCGGCGCTTGTCGGTGATGAAGATGCTGACTTCGTGGGAGGCAGCTATGTCGTCGTTCAGAAGTATCTGCACGATCTCAGCGCGTGGGCGAAGATTCCAACCCCTCTCCAGGAGGAGATCATTGGGCGAACGAAAATAGACAATATTGAAATTGATGACGACGATGCGCCGCGCAAATCGCACAAGTCACTGGCGACCATCGTAGATGCCGGCGGCAATGAATATGATATACTGCGCGATAACATGCCTTTTGGTCGTCCGGGGCAACGGGAGTTCGGCACGTATTTTATCGGCTATTCTCGATATCTTTGGGTGATCGAGAAGATGCTGCAACGAATGTATGTCGGCGACCCGCCTGGCGCTTACGACCGGCTGCTCGATTTCTCGACCCCGCACACCGGCACAACGTTCTTCGCGCCATCTCGCCCGACGCTGCAAAAACTTGCTCAGGCGGCGCAGGCGAAGCTTACCGCTCCTACTCCCTGACGAGATATCCAGCCTCTCTTGAGATTGCGCGTTTCTCAATATCCGCTTCGGGTCACGATCGGGTCCGGTGGATTGGCTAGTTGCCCGACGATTTGCTCCCCGCACACCCATCGCGCCGTATCGCTCAGAACAGGTCGTCTGCGCCTCCACACGTTCAGGTAGGTATTTTCATTGTAAAGAACAGTCGCGAAACAATGGCCGCTCGTTTCTGCAACCGGCAGTTTGCATCGCCATCCGCGCAGGCATGGGACGGGGTTCGGCGGCCGGAGGCGTCATCGCGGCGTCATCTCCTCGAGCTTGGTGAGGCGTTCATCGAAGCCTTTCGTCGCGATCGCCCGCACGTAGACATCGATCACTTTGGCGAGCTCCGCGGCCTCCGAGGGCGTGAGCTCGCCGGCCGCGACCGCGGCGACGATCTCCGCCGCCGCCGCCACGCTGTCGGCGGGCTTATCGAGCGGCGGCAACTCGAACGCGACCGGCTCGCCCTTTCGCACCGGCGCGAGGCGGTCCATGCACAGGCGAATGGCCGCCATATCGCCTTGTTTTGCCATCGCGATCGCCTTGCGCCCGATCGCCTCGGCGTCGTCCGCCAACAAACTTTCCATCAGCAGCGTTGCCCGATTGCGTGAGCCGCGCGGCCGGCCGGCCGGATTTCCGCGGCATGGCTTATCCCTTTCTGTTGTCGCACCAAAATACGCCTGGCGCGGCCGCGGCTTGCGTGCGCGCAACAAAAAACCCGGCGCGGTCTCCCGCCCGGGCGGCTGGCGTACTTTCGGTGAATACGCTTTTCTGGAAGATTCTCGTTACGCGAGTCAAGCGAATTTTGAGGGCAATTCGATGTGGCGGAGTTTCTTGCGTTTTTAACAGGGGTTGGGGCGGTCGGCGTGGACAGCACCGGGTCCACGCAAGGGGAAGAAATCCGGCTGAAGTCTGCTTACACGGATTAATCAGAAATCATCTGCTCAGCTTGAGCCGCATTGCCGACTCGGCTCAATTGCTTGTGCTGATGCCGGCGGCCTTGATTATCGGACCCCACTTGTCGATTTCAGACTGAAGCAGCGCTCCGAGCGCTTCGGGCGTCGAGCTTTCGACAACGACGCCGAGTAGCTCGAACTTGGCCCTCACCGCAGGTTCGGATAATGCCGTGACGGTCACGGCGTTCAGCCTGGCGATGATCTCAGGTGGGGTCTTAGCCGGCACGAACAGCGCATACCAGGACGACACGTCAAAGCCGGGAATCCCTGACTCTGCAATGGTCGGCAGTTCCGGCGCGGTCGGGAAACGTTTCAGCGTGGTGACGGCGAGCCCGCGCAGTTGCCCGGAGCGCACGGTTTGCAGCAGAGAGCCGGTAGTGTTGATAGCCGAATCGACGCGGCCGGCGATGGCGTCGGTAGTGGCGCCGGCCCCGGCGCCGCGATAGGGCACGTGGATGAGCTCGATGCCGGCCATGCGCTTGAACAATTCACCGGACAGGTGCGGCGTGGTGCCGATCCCCGGGGAGGAATAAGTCACTTTGCCTGGATTGGCCCTGGCGTAGTCGATGAAACTGCGGACCGAAGTCAGCGGCGACGACACCGCCACCGCGAGGATGTTCGGAAAGCGGCAGAGCAATGACACCGGCGCGAGGTCGGTGACGGAATCGTAGTTGAGTGAGGCATAGAGAAAGCGGTTGATCGCAAGCGGCGGCGCAGCGAGCAGCAGGGTGTAGCCGTCAGGCGCCGAGCGCGCGACGGCCTCGGCGCCGATGTTGCTGCCGGCGCCAGGCCGGTTGTCGACAACTATCTGCTGGCCCAGCAGCTCCGACAAGCGAGCAGCGATGATACGGGCCGCGGAGTCGGTGCCTCCACCGGCCGGGAACGGCGCGATCAGCCGAATGGTACGGTTCGGGTAGGCCTGCGCTTGAACGTTGTGAGCGACTGCGCTCGATGCTGCGAACGCCGCGGTAAGCTCCATTAGTCGGCGGCGGTTAATCGCTTTTTTCATGGAACGCGACGCAATTCTGAAATGGCAATCTCGCGAGCGCGCGTAGTAGCCCGCGAAGGCGGGCGATCCAGTAACCACAAGATTTTTCCGCGACTACTGGATGCCTCGCTTTCGCGAGGCATGACAGCGAAGGAGCGAGAGGCTCTATCTAAAATCATCACGCTCTGGCGCGCGCCTGCGCGCGCAGGACATACTATCGCGCCTGCATCAGCGCAGCGACGTGGGCGGCAACCGAATTCGCAAGGCCCTCGAGGTCGTAGCCGCCTTCGAGCACCGACACGATGCGGCCTCCGGCGCATGCGTCCGCAATCTCCATGAGCTTGCGGGTCGCCCAATCGAAATCGGCCTCGAGCAGATTGAGGTTGGCGAGGGGGTCGCGCATATGGGCGTCGAAGCCTGCCGAGATGACGATCAGATCCGGCCGGAAATCCCGCAACCGCGGCAGGATCACGGTCTCGAACGCGGCGCGAAACTCGTCGCCGCCGTCGCCCGGGCGCAGCGGCGCGTTGACGACGGTGTTGTGCTCTCCGCGCTCGCTCACCGCGCCGGTGCCGGGATAGAGCGGCATCTGATGGGTCGAGCCGTACATCACGGTGGGGTCGGACCAGAATATGTCCTGCGAGCCATTGCCGTGGTGCACGTCGAAGTCGACGACGGCGGCGCGCTCGATGCCGTGTTGTTTCTGGGCGTAACGGGCGGCGATGGCGGCATTGTTGTAGAGGCAAAATCCCATCGGGCGCGCGGTCTCGGTGTGGTGGCCGGGGGGGCGCGTGGCGACGAAGGCGTTTGCGGCCTTGCCGGCCATCACTTCGTCGACCGCGTGCACGGCGCCGCCCGCCGCACGCAAGGCGGCTTCGAAGCTCCCGGGCGACATCGTCGTGTCGACGTCGAGCCCGATTAAACCGTCTTTCGGCGTCGCGTCGCGGATGGCAGTCACGTACTGCATGGGGTGGCAAAGCGCGATGGTCTCGAGCGCGGCGGCCGGCGCCTCGGCGCGCACGAGGGCCCGAAAGCGCTCGTGTCCGAGCGCCCGATCGATGGCCCGCAGCCGGTCCGGCCGCTCGGGATGGCCGGCCGGCGTGAGATGATCGAGGCAGGCCGGGTGGGTGATGAGAAGCGTCGACATCGGGCTATCCGAAAATGGCGTTGGACATATCTATAGCAGAGGCGTTCCGCCGCGGCCCACCCCGCGTCGCTCGTCGCTGGACTTTGGTTCCGCCCATCGAGGATGGCCCGTCGGCAAAGCAAGCGCGGATGCCCCGAGCAAGTATGGGCATCACGGACGAATCTGCTCACTCCCATCTTTCTCCGGTGACGCTGACGCCGGGTGGCGGCGGCGCATCATCGGGCACGAAGAAGGTGGGCGCGAGCGGCTCGCCCGCGTCCACGCGGTATTTCTCGAAGTCGGTGACGCCCTCGGCGGCGAGGAAGGTGTCGTCGATCAGGAAGTTGCCGGTGAAGCTGCGTGACGGCTTGTGGAACACGAGATACGCCGCGTCCGCCATGATTTGCGGCGTGCGCGACATCCGCATCACCCGCTCGCCGCCGAGCAGGTTCTTGATGGCCGCGGTCGCAATGGTGGTGCGCGGCCACAGCGCATTGACCGCGATGCCCTTTTCGCGCAGTTCGCCGGCGAGACCCAGCACGACGAGGCTCATGCCGTACTTGGCGATCGAATAGGCGGTGCTGCCGGAGAACCATTTTTCCCGCATGTCGAGCGGGGGCGAATTCATCAGGATGTGGGGATTGTGGGCCTTTTCGAGATGCGGGATGGCGTATTTCGACACCATGAAGGTGCCGCGCGTGTTGATCTGATGCATCAGGTCGAAGCGGCGCATATCGGTATCCACGACCGGCGTTCGCTGGACGGCGCTCGCATTGTTGACCACGATGTCGATGCCGCCAAAGGTCGCGACGGTCCGCTCGATCGCGCCTTTCACCTGCGCCTCGTCGCGCACGTCGACCACGAGCGGCAGCGCTTGGCCGCCGGCCTTGGCAATTTCGTCGGCGGCGGTGAAGATGGTGCCGGGCAGCTTCGGATGCGGCTTGTCGGTCTTAGCCGCAATGGCGATGTTGGCGCCGTCGCGCGCGGCGCGCAGCGCAATTGCAAGCCCGATGCCGCGCGATGCGCCGGTGATGACCAATGTGCGGCCCTTGAGCGTCATGATTCGTTACCCGTCGGTCCGGTCGCGCTTTCGGCAGGGATGAATTTCAAGCCAGCGCCGCGTCGGCGTCGGTGACGCTGTCTGCGGCTTCAACCACGGTGCGCTCGAGGCTCGCGGCCTGCACCGCTAGATTTTCCGCGAAGAAGCGCGCGATCGCGGTGCGCCCGGCGGCATCGGCACCGTTGCCGGCAAGCCGCATCGCCGCAAGCGCTTCCTCGGCGAGAAGCGCGCCGCCGGCCGCGAGCGCGAACAGCCGCAGGTAAGGCGTCGCTCCGGCGAGCGCGGCATCAAGGTCGTTGCGCTGGCTGCCGAGCAGCCAATGGGTCGCGCGTTCCAACGCGTCAACCGCGTCCTTGAGCCGCACGCCGGTCCATCCGAACGCCGCGTCATTGCTGGCGTTGACCGCTTCGACCGTGCGCTTGATCTCGCCGATATAGGCCGTCACCGTGGCGCCGCCCGCGAGCGGGAGTTTGCGCGTGACCAGGTCGATCGCCTGGATGCCATTGGTGCCTTCGTAGATCGCGGCGATGCGCGCGTCGCGATAGTGCTGCGCGGCGCCGGTCTCCTCGATATAGCCCATGCCGCCATGCACCTGCACGCCCAGCGATGCGACCTCGCTCCCGATGTCGGTCGAAAACGCCTTGGCGACCGGGGTGAGCAGCGAGGCGCGTTCGTGGGCGGCTTGACGCGCGGCTTCATCCGGGCTGCGCTGCGCGCGGTCGAGAGCGACGGCGGTGGCATAGCAGAGCGCGCGCGCGGCGCGGGTGAGCGCGCGCATGGTGAGCAGCATACGCTTGACGTCGGGATGCGCGATGATGGGGCTCGAACCGGATTCCACGCCGGTTGCCCGGCCTTGTTTGCGCTCGCGCGCATAAGCTAAAGCCTGCTGGGTCGCGCGCTCGGCGATGGCGACGCCTTGCAGCGCGACCGACAAGCGGGCCTGGTTCATCATGGTGAACATGCAGGCCATGCCACGGTTCTCCTCACCGACGAGGAAGCCGGTGGCGCCGCCGTGGTCGCCATAGACCATGGTGCAGGTCGGGGAGGCATGAATGCCGAGCTTGTGCTCGATCGAATGGGCGCGGGCGTCGTTGCGCGGGCCGGGCGAGCCGTCGGCGTTGAGCAGGAACTTGGGCACCAGAAAGAGCGAAATCCCCTTCGTTCCCGGCGGCGCGTCGGGGAGCCGTGCCAGCACGAAGTGAATGATGTTGTCGGTGAGATCGTGCTCGCCATAGGTGATGAAGATCTTCTGTCCGGTGATGCGGTAACTGCCGTCCGCCGCGCGCTCGGCCTTGGTTCGCAAAGCGCCGACATCCGAGCCGGCCTGCGGCTCGGTGAGCTGCATGGTGCCCATCCATTCGCCCGAAACGAGCTTCGGCAGATAGGCGCGCTTGAGTTCGTCGCTGCCGTGCGCCGCCAGCGCATCGACCGCCGCCATGGTCAGAAGCGGGCCGAGGCCGAAGGCCATGGCGGCCGAGTTCCACATTTCGATGCAGGCGGCGTTGAGCGCATGCGGCAGCTCCTGGCCGCCCCATTGCGCGGGCGCGGCAACGGCGTTCCAGCCCGCCTGCGCCCAGGCGCGGTAGGCCTCCTTCCATCCCGGTGCCGTGGCGACCACGCCATCCTTGAACCGCGTGCCATCGCGGTCGCCGGTCGCGTTGAGAGGACCGAGAATATCGGTCGCGAACTTGCCCGCTTCCGCGAGCACCGCCTCGACCACGTCGTCGGCGAGGTCGCCGTAGAGTCCTTCGGCCAGCGCCGGGCCGAAACCAGCGGTGTTCTTGAGCGCAAAGGAAATGTCGGCGACCGGCGCCCGGTAGCTCATGGTCTCGTCTCCGGGTGGGGACGCTTTTGTCCCGGCGCGGACGGCGTCCAACTCCTGCGGCGCCCGCGCGCTGCGGTTGGGGCGCTCAACGCGCAACGGAGCCGGATGACGCCGTCAAGGGTTAATCTATCTGCGGCGATCCTTCGGTCAACCGGGCGAGCTCGGCGCCGCCGCTAGCCGTTGATTGGCCCAATCGCGGCCGCTATGGTCCGCGCGCCGAAGAAAGCCGCCTGATGGGGCGTAGCCAAGTGGTAAGGCAGCGGATTTTGATTCCGCCATTCGGAGGTTCGAGTCCTCCCGCCCCAGCCAGACAATCGCATTAATCAGCAACTACTTAGCGGCGTTCTGATTTTTTGCGACGTTGCCATTCTGAATGTCATTCTGCGGCTCATTCTGAATATTCGTTCCCGCCGCGTTCGCCAACCTATGAGCGTGACGCTTGCGAGTTGCCGAGAGCGCGCGCTCCATTGTGCGCTTGGCATAGCCCTCATAAGCTTGCTGGCTCTTGTGCGCAGAGAGGGCGCGGCCTTGACCGTCAGTTAGCTCAGCTTCTTCCAACTCTGTCATTCCCCCATGCCTGCAGGCATCGAGCGTGAATGTTGACGGAAGTCCCAACCTGTCACGCATGGTATGAACGATTTTCTGCATACCGCTGAACGAGAACGGCTTAGTGACCCCTTCTCGCACTTCCCTCAGGATCATAGGGACGCCACGGCGCGGGAGGCGTGCAAGAACGGCCTCGGCGTCTTCATAGAACTTTACAATCCCGACTTCGGTCTTCTCTTCGAGAGGATGCCAAACCACCGCGCCCGTCTTGTGATGTTCGATCTTGATCGCGCTCGGCCATTCCTTGCTGCGGTAGTCTGTCCATCGCAGATAGCCTGCCAAGA
>Ga0306920_100001321_pt1 | contig 30591 bp, 44 predicted proteins | sample flu12Cox44000170_FD_204666 | JGI IMG/M metagenome (GOLD analysis project Ga0306920, IMG submission 204666) | Lab enrichment of tropical soil microbial communities from Luquillo Experimental Forest, Puerto Rico - flux4day.12C.oxic.44.000.170 (v2)... | ecosystem: Environmental > Terrestrial >... | reverse complement strand
GTGGTCCCCTTCATATGCAAGTAGATCTCATCCGCCTGCTTCATCGTCATCGCATACCTCTCCGTCGGATCCATTGTGATAAGCTTTGGATCGTTCAGGAGCGTCGTGTGAATCTTGACCCACTCGGGATCGTTCCTATTGATCGCCCGCTGCTGGGCCACATCCTTCAGGCTCTGCGCATGGATCTTCGCAACCTCAAGCTGCGTCTCATTATGTGCATCCGAGATGGCCTTAGCTTGGGCCATCTTCTGCTTCTCCTGCTCCTGCGCCGTCTGGTACGCCTGCGAAGAGCCCGCCGCCTCTCCCGCCGCTCCCAGCGCCCTGCCAAATGCCGATCCAGTCCCACCCCAACCTCCCTGAAGCAGGCTCGACGCCGCCGCCAGCAGGCCCGCCTGCATCCCCGGGGCAGACAGCACACTCATCAAGCTCGGCTTCTGCTGCAAATTCGACCCAAGATCGCTGCCATCATCTGTCGCGGTTGCCACTGGAGGTCCTCCAAGACGCATTGCCGTTCGACCGGGTGCCGCGGGTGCTCCAGCCGCCGCTTGCGGCGCCCCCTGGGGCTGCGCCCCAGCCATTGCCATCGCAGGCCCCCCGATCGCGGGACCCTGCCCACCGAGGGCCATCTGCCCTTCTTCCGTCCTCCGAGCCAGCAGCGCCCGCTCGATCCCCGGCCTCTGCGCCTCGGGGAAGCTCGGAGCCTTGTTGAACGACTTCATCCGCTCCGTGATTTGCTGCCAGTCCCCCGCGTTGATGTCGTCCTTCAGCTTCGCCAGATTTCCCTGGCCCGTATTGTAGCCGAAAGAGACCAGCGCATCATGCTGCCCCTGCGTCAGCGGGCCCACATTCTTATTGAGCCAGTCCGACAAGGGCTGTGTCTCAGCCCGCAGCCGCTGCTCGCCTTCATCCTGATCAATCACCTCATTCCGATTGTTCGCCTTCGAGCCCCACCCAATGGAATACTGGCTCCCATCATAATACGCGTGCGGCCTCCACGCCTCTTTCCCCTTGATGTAGTCGATCCCGGCCTGGGACAAGCCCATGGGCGTATCGCTCGCCGGCTGCTGCGCAGCCGCAGCCGCGGGCTGCCAAGCCTCCGTCGGCTGGATCCCAAGCCAATCAGCGGGCCAGAACTGGTCGTCGTCTGCCATCAGCCGAACCTACCTCCCGGCGGGGTGAACAGCGGCTGAGCCCCACGGGCACCCATGATCGCGTTGAGGAGTTGGGCCATCGCCGTCGCCGCGTGCCCGGGCACCATCGGATGGATCGCCTGCGGCGAGCCCGGTCCCGCGTGCGGCATGATCGGCTGCGGCGTCGGCGGAGCCTTGAAGGCCGCCAAACCCGCCAGCGGGTTCCCAGCGGCTTGCGCCGCCGTCGAGGGCACCCCGCCACCTCCCGGCACACCCGGGATCCCAGGTGTCACGCCCCCAGTCGCTCCCGGGCTCTGCGTGCTCGTGCTGAACGGAGCCACCGTGGTTCCCGGCAGTCCCCCGGGCAAGCCTCCCGGCATTCCCGGCGGAGCGCCACCCAGCGAGACTCCCGCCATCGGGTTCACCCCCATGTAGCCCGTCTGATTATCGGGGGGCGGCGGGGTGGGCGAGTTGCCGCTGAACGTCGGAGCCGTGCCCGCAGGGCTCTGCCCTCGGAGCATCGCCCCCAGGTCGAACGCCGTCCCGCCAGGTCCCGGGCCCATGCCTGGCATCGCCCCTGGCATCGGACTCGGCGTCGCGCCGGGCGTCCCGTAGCCGGCAGCTGCGGCTCCACCCTGCTGCTGCAACAACGCCAGCAACAGTGGCGCCATATTGGGGTCCATTGTGGGATCCATCAGTCTCTCCGCTTCTAGAGCATCATTCCTAGCTCAGGCAATATGCTCATCAGGCCGCTGCCCATGGAGCCCAAGCCGCTCCCAATACTGCCGAACATGGACCCGAGGCCTCCGAACATAGACCCGAGGCCACCCGCACCACCGGCTGAGGGGAACATCCAGTTGAGGAACGGGGCCATCGCCCCAGCTCCCGCCAACCCGCCCATCGCCTGCTGGAACGGCGAGGCTGACGGCACCTGCCCCTGCGTGGTCGTTGTCGTCGTCCCGCCCGGGAGCGAACCCAGGAAGCTCGAGCCCAACTCCGTGCTGAGCCACGGCAGCATCTGCCCCCCATAGAACTGGCTCATCGCCGCGTTCATCTGCTCCTGTGTCATCGCCTGTTGCATGCCCCCGACCTGGGACATCACGTTCGGCGCGAACAGCTGGGCCTGCTGCATCAGCGGCACCATCCCAGCCGCACTCGTCATCCCCTGAACACCCGTCTGATACATCTGCTCAGCCAGCTGAGAAATGCCCGCATTGGTCCCAATCGCCGTGTCTCCAATGGCCTTTCCGACGGCGAGGTCGCCCCTGGTTCCTCCTCCTGCATATTGGCCTCCTGCGATGGTGCTCCCGCTCGTCACAGACGGCAGGATGTTCTGGAGCAAGTTTCTGTTTGCCAGGCCCGTCATGGTCCCAGCAAGGTTCGTGAAGTTTGGGTTCGACGCGACATCGAGCATCTTCGGGTCGAGCAACGTGCCCAAGGCTCCCGCGCCCTGGGAGCCCAGCGTGGTCCCGGCGCCTCCCGCGGCGCCCACTGCCCCAGCCTGGCCCTGCTCCTGCAGCGGTGTGAAGCCCGCAACCGTGGGCCCCTGATACTGCTGGAAGCCCTGGCCAAGCTGACTCTTGACCCGCGGCATCAGCATATCAATGATGCTCTGCTGATTCGCGCTCGGAGTCTGAGTGACCTGTTGGGTCGTATTGACGTTGCCGCCACCACCAGACATTAGTGACCCCTTGACCTACGAACATTCTTCGACAGATACTCCTTGGGCGAGGTGTAGCCGAAGCGCCTCAGCGCCCGCTTCCAGCCCACCCGCCCAACGAGAATGATCTCAGCACCCCCATTTAGGAGCACGTAGCGTTCGGCCTCCTCCAGGCCCGCCTTGAAGTGGCGCCAGAGGTTGCTCCCCGCGAGGTAGATGATCCGATAATAGCTCTCCCTCTCGTGCCGGTCCCACACACACAGGCCCAGGACCTCGATCTCACCTTTCTCCCCAAGCGCAATCCAGGGCTCCCACATGCCCATCGCACACCGCTGGAGAATCACGTCCGGTGAGTCGACCGTCACGGGCCACTCCGGGTGCGTCTCGAGGAACAGCTTCAAGTCCTCCCACATATACTTCACATCGTCCGGCCGAATCCGGCCGATCCGATTCGGCTTCGAATGTGGGTCCTTCGGATCTGCCACTATGTGGAGCATCACTTACCTCGCCGGAGGTTGGCTGCCCGCCACGCCCACGTCCCCCGCCGCTGGAGCCACGCTTTTTCGGGCCCCTTCGAGGCCCTGGAGGGCTCGAACCCGAGCGGCATCGAGCTCCTGGTCTCCCTCCTTCGTTGTCCTAAGCGCTTTGAGCGTCGCATCCTGAATCTCCCTGCGCCAGTGCGCGTTGCAAGTCTCAATCACCTCGTGCTGGAAGTACCAGAGGCCGCCGCCTCCCGCAATGCCCCCAACGGACACCAGCATCAGAATTAGCGCAATCTGTGCCACCTTCTCCTCCTACAGCTTCTGCCATGCCCCACCCCTATACTCGTAGATGCCCCTCCCGCTCCCCGGATTCCAATCCGTACCGTCGGCAAACGCGATGTTGCCCTCCCTCGGCTTCGCCGGAGCCACATGCAACGGCTTCAGTGCCGTGATGTCGTGCTCCTGCAGATTCCTCGCGACCGTCTCGAACTCTTGCTTGGCCCACTCGATCACGTCCGCCGTCGAGGCGGTCTGCTGATCCGGGGGCCGGCTGGGGATGAACTTGACCATCTCACTGATTCCCTAAATCGCTGACCTCGAGGTCCATGCCTTGGAGCTCCCAGGCGTTGCCATCCTGGCTCGTCACATTGTAGGCCAGCAAGCGCCCATTCGCGGTGAAGTCAAGGTATTTCTGCGTAAGGGGATTAAAGGTTTGCGAGGGCTGCCACGTCAGCGCCCCGTTGATCTGCTCCTGGGCCCCGCACTTGATCGTCAGCAGCGAGCTCCCCTGGACCTTCGGCCAGACCCGACTGAGCAGCTTGCGTCGATCATAATTCACCAGCGGGTTCCCTTGACGATCTTTTCCAATAATTGCCAGTCCCTGTCGTTCAACAAAGCAGAGAGGTGTAACCCCGTCGAAGAGGAGCCCTTGGTCAAGTCTATACAGCTTCCCGGCTGAAGGACTAGAGAACACGACTCCGCGGGACCCTTGGGTCCCCCAAACTCCCGTGTCTGTGCTCCAAGGGAACGTAGCCAGATTCCAGGTCCGGCCCGGAGCCGCAAGGATAACTCCAACGTCGGCGTAGAGCCCGTTAAAGTCACGGAACGTAACCGTGTTATAGAAATAGTTCCAGATAAGGGCCTTATTTGGGAGGACGTTTCCGCTGCTGGGGTAGCAGAACCACGCTTCACGCTGGCTGATGTTGTCGAAGGCGAACGCGCTGACGAAGTTGGTCGCGTCCATGTCCGTGAAGAGGAAGTTCCGATCCCTCTCCTCCAGAATGCTCTGAGCGCTAAGCCTATAGCCCTGATGCTGGATGACATCATCCTGGGTCACCACGAAGTGCTTGGAGCCGAATTGGATGGGGCAGTAGCTCCGAGGCGTCAGCGTCCCGCTCGTCGCGAGGATCATCTCGAAGCCCATCACATCCTGACCCCCGATGTAGCGCATCACATGCGTCGACATCCGCTTGTAGATGATGAAGTAGTTGCCCAGCATGTCGCCGCCGAGGATCTCACCGCCCTCCACATCCGTCAGCTCGATCTGCCCCGCGTCATGCGTGGCGTCGCTGGGGTCCCACGTTGCGGGCACTCCGCCCAGCGGGGCCTTCGCGCTCCACCACACCATGTGCTGGCTCACCACCCCACTGCTCACAATGTTCAGCGCCACCAGATAGCTGCCGAACGCCTTCACCATCTTCGCAGTTGTCAGCGCGGGCCAGTTCGCCAGGTCCGCCAGGTCCGTCACGCTGCTCAGGGCGGGCCAATACTGTGGCTTGTCCGTGCCGTTGTTCAGGATCGGGACGCCCCCAATGAGGCTAAAGTTCCAGTCCCACTGGTTCGCCGCCGTGTACGCGCCCGAGGCCCGCGTGATCGTATGGTGCGTCCCATCGTACACGTACGCGGCGGTCTTCGTCCCGTAGAGCCAGAAGTTCTGCGTCGCGCTCGGGACCTGGAAGACCCAGTCTGGGCCCCCCAGCGGGCTCCCGTACACCTGCACGTGGCCCAGGATCCGCTGAATGTTCCGCTTGGTGAAGCGCACATTGTTCCCGTCCGTGAACGCCTCAGGCTCAACCTCATGGTTCGGCCGATCCTTGATGACCCCAAGGGTCCCAAGGTTCGCCAACGTGATGACTTGCGGCATCCCAAAGCTAGGAGCCAAAGCATCCGATGCAGCTGACCGGGCCATCAGTTATAGTACTCCTCAACAATGGCAATGCCGGCTGCCCCGTCTCCACCCGCGGTCGTGCCAGCCGCGCCTCCGGTGCCGGCGGCCCCAATCGCATAGGTCGTCGCCGTCGGCGCGTTGACCCAGAACTCCACATACTCCCCGGCGCCACCGCCAGAGGCGGAGCCGTTCGGGCTCGTGGCAAACGCACCCGCACCGCCACCACCAGCGCCTGTGTTGGGGGCTCCAGCAAGGCCCACGGGCGTCCCAGTCGTGCCCGCGCCACCACCACCACCCCCGCCGAAGGGATTCACTCCGCCGTTGCCGCCCGGACATCCGGTGTTGCCGCCAGCGCCAGTTATGCCAGGACCGCCCTGGCCACCCTGGAACCGCGCGATCAAGTTGCCCGTTCCGTTCGACCCCCCGGTGCCGCCAACACCACCAGCCACCGGCGGGTTGCTGTGGCCGCCAGCACCGCCCCCTGCCGCCGTCCACGCACCGAAGGTCGTCGTGTTCCCCGGATTACCATTGTTCGTCAGGGAGGCGCCGCCACCACCTCCGGAGCCGCACATCCGAACCCGCCACTTCGTCACGCCTGCCGTCGGCGTACACGTGCCGGAGCCCGAAAGGAACCTCTGCGTGGTGGGGACGCTCGACCCGGCCAGCGGCTTCCCCGACATCAGCTGGATCCACCGGACAACCCAGTTGCTCGCGCCCAGGCTGAAGGCCTCGAGCTCATCTCCCGCCGCGGCCTGGAAGTCGACGCCCGCGGGCAGGATCATCGAGCCCGCGTTGTAGGTGATCTTAGGATTCGAGGCGAACCTCAGCTTCCGCCGAACGCCCGCCGCCGCGGGACCGAAGCTCGTGATGGGCCCCGTATTGCCCGTCACTTGGATGTTCTCACTGGTGACGACGGACAGATCCACGGTCCCCCCGCTGCTGACGCTCTGCTCCGGCTGGTACAGCGCGAGCGGGGTCACCGCGTCCGTGTTGTTAGTGCCAGTTCCGGCCTCGGCCTGCGTCGCGAGCTGCACCCGCCCATGGCTGCTCGTGGTCGCGAAGGGCACCGTGTTGTCCAGCAGGAGCCACCCATTGAAGGCCGTGCTCCACACGAGGGTGAGCGTCTGCCACTGGAAGCCAAACGAGTACGTGGCGGACAGCCCGTTCAGCGTGTTCGCCCCGGGGTCGATCGTGACGGGGTTCGCCGAGCTGTCGTATTTGACGACCTCCACCATCCACCCGTCCGCATTCACCCCAACCGGGTTCGGCAGGGACACGGTGGCCGCGCCGCCCGTCGCGTCGATGAATTGAGTCGTGTTCTGATCACTCGGGAAGAGGACCGTGTAGCTCCCAACGGTCTTCTTCGTCATGGGAAAATACCACGCCTTCCCCGTCCGTGGGAACGTGCTCTGGCACACGAGCTTGATCAGCCTCAGATGATCATCGCCCTCCGACTCCAGGTCGGAGACCCCGGGCAGCGTCGGGCTGAAGTCACTGATGTACGTCGCGGCTTCGATTGGCATGGTCAATGTCCATCATCTATCTCAGCATCGCTGACACCAGCAGGAGGCAGGCCAACGCCCGCCTTCGCCCACACCACACCGCCCATCTGCGGGGTCGTGTTGACGTGCTTCTGCTCCTCGTTCTCCCTCAGCAGCCGGTCCTGGCCCGCCGCTTCCATCTTGACGAACTCCCCGTACGCGCCCGCGTCTCGGAGGCCCGTCGCGAGCAGCTTGCCCGCCCGTCCAATCAGAATGTCCGGGCTCCACTTGAGCCACTTGTTCTCCACGTTGCTCGTCAGGACCGAATCCCGGGCGTAGTAGATCAGACGGATCGCATAGTTGTTGTCCGGCGTCGGAAAGATCCGAAAGTAGTAGCCGACCCTCGCATACGCCTGCGGAATCTGCTTCGATCCCGTCAAAATCGCCGAGGGCTTAAAGTTCCGCTTCAGCAAATCATACGCGTCCTTGCGGAGCTGGACCTCGTCCTCCGTCGGATAGTCATCTGGGCGGTACCTCAGCGGGAGCTCGTCACATTCCGCGATAAAGTCCGCCGGGATCTCGATCCGCTCGTCTCCGATGGTCGTTCGGACAAGGGAATCCTCCTGGAGCAGAAACCAGGGCCGAATTGGGCCCATTTCGAGCTGATTTTGCACAAATTGCATCATGGTAGCGATGTTTGCCAGCTGGTCCGTGCGGAACCCTAGCAAAGTCTGCGCAATTCCTGCCGCGTCGTCTCGGAGCATCACGGTTGTCCCGGTTTACAATACGGATTCTGTGGAGTCCACGTCCCACCACCCCCCGGATCGCCTCCCCAGGATCCACCTGCCGGCGGATCATAGGCCCAGACGACATTTTGAGCCGGATCCCCGGCCCAAGCGGCCGCCGCGGCCATGTCTGGGGTGAAAACGCTCGAAGTCCCGCCCTCCATCTGCCAATTGCACGCCACTCCGAAGGACATCAAGACCTGTCGGAGGGTGAAAAACACCCTCAGGACGCCAATTCCGAACGGAGCCAGCGTCCGGAGCATCATTGGCTCCATGAAGGTCCATTCGCGGAGCACATTTTGATCCGTCGGCCTCGGATTTGGCCGGACATTGCTTCCTTGGAAGGCCGCGAACGTGATTCCGCGCTCCCGATCCCCTACAAACGTCTGGAAAACGCTCGGCTTGTCCACATTTCGGACGTTCGGAGGCCCCAACCGCATGCTCAGATGCCGCTCATTGCTGCCCTGGAAAGCCGCGAGCGTGATTCCCTGGTCGAGGTCTGTGATCGGGGTCCAGAAAACGCTCGGCCGGAGGTAGTTCAGCGCTCCCACCGGCTGCTGGAACTGCCAAGGCCGCTCATTTGAGCCCTGCCAAGCGGCCGCCCCGGGGTCCGTGACGACCACTACGACCGGGAGGACGGGGAAAAACACGTCCTGGTACTGGATTTGGCGGGGCTGGGTCATGTGCGATAGACCCCCCGACCCTCACGGAAGTACAAATTGACGACCGCGCTAGCAGCCACGCCCAAAGTCCCCGTGTCCGTCAGGAGCGCCGGCACGAGTGCCGTGTAGCTGATGACGATTATTCCTGCGGTGCCGTTGGCGCCGTGGCCGCTCGGGTTGATACCGACTGGGCCGCCGCCGCCACCACCGCCGCCACCGGAACCACCGGGGTTGCCGCCGTTGGCGCTGGCAGTCGATCCGCCTCCGCCACCGCCACCGCCGCCAGGTCCTCCATTTGCTCCGCCCGGGTTCGAGACCCACACATTGTCTTGAGCGCCGTTGCCCTGGCTGCTTGATGCTCCATTCGCACCACCACCTCCGCCGCCTGATCCCGCCGTTGCAGCGCCCGCGCCGGAAGCTCCGCCGCCGGTTCCTCCGCGACCATTCCCGCCGGCGCCGCCTGTTGTGGTGGTTCCATTGTTTCCCGCCGTTCCTCCATTCGCGCCACCACCGCCACCGGCGCCCGTCGTCCCTGGTCCACCTCCCGCCTTGCCGTCACCATTAGGACCTGCGCCGCCGCCCCCTCCTCCTCCGCCCGTTCCCGAGCCTGCGCCGGATCCCCCAGCACCACCGCTTTGCTTTGTCGATCCTGTGCCGGATGCCGCCGCACCGCCGGCGCCTCCGGTTGCCGCCCCGACTCCTCCGCCGCTTCCACCCTTGGCGAGACAGGCTGTCGTTACGTTGTCGTCCTGCCTTATCGACGTATCGCCGCCGGCCGTGCCGGCGGTGCCGGAGGTCGTTCCACCGGTGCCCGCGCCACCTATTGCAATCGTTCTGCTTGCGAGCTGCGTGTATGATTGGTTGGATACCAACGAATACCCGCCGCCACCGCCGCCGGATCCGGAGTTAGTGTTGGCGGTTGGACACCCTCCACCGCCGCCACCCCCAACGGTCTCAATAGTATTCGAAGCGTTGTTCCAGTCCCCCGGGACCGTCCACGTGGTGCCCGAAGTCAGGAAGACCACAACACTCAGGACAATAGGAACCCGGTCGTTCGGCGTCTGGATCCAGAAGCGCCGCTGGACGTGCCCGTCGACCGTGAGGGAATAGGTGTGCCCGAGGACCAGGCCAACCGCAGCAACCGAAGCAAAGACGAAGGCCCGAGGCTTCCGGCGGCAGAGCCGCCGCAGCCGCTTCAAAGGCGCATGGAGCCAGAATCGGTCAAGTGGATCCATCTAGAGCCCATATTCGCGCCGCCGGTCCGCCTTCGCCTCTTGTTGCTCGAGCCACTTCTCTATGGGTCTGCAAACCCCTGCGGCGTGGCAGCTGGCGCACACCAGCTTCGCGCAGCACGTGCAGAACCCGCCGAGGTCCTCGGGCCTCTCCTTCGGCCGAACCTGCGTGACCCGCTGACAATGTGCGCACGTGAAGGTGTCCACTTCGTGGTCGCCCGCCGGGCCACTCGAAATGAAGACGCCGCCGGGATTTCTCATTGTTCCTCAAATAGGATGTTCGCCGACATCGTGCTCGCGTATGCAGCGGCTTTCGCCCGGAGGCAGAGTCCACTCGCCGTCGTGGCCGGGTAGATCAGCTCGGAACCAGGCGCCGCGAGCCACCGGACCGTGGCCCTCTGGTTCATCGCAAAGTACACCAGAAACGTGTTAGCCGTCGTGGTGGGCTCAACCGTGTAGCCCACCTTCCCCGTGGCCAGCGCGGCCGCGTCCGCAGGGTCCAGCGGGTTCGGCGTAAACGCGGTGCCCGTGCCATCCACCGTCATGCGGATGGTGTCGATCTCGAGCTCGTTGTCGGCCGGCGGGCTCCCATTCACGCCCACCATGAACTCGTAGAGCTTCCCCCGCCGGGCCGTTGCCCCCGCGAGGACCGCAGCCTGCGTCTTGAAGGTCGCAGCCAGGTTCTGCTGGTTCGCCTCTTGCGCTATCGCATACTTAGCCACTGGTCGCCACTCCTGTGATGAGCCCGTTCACTTGGTCGAACACGAAGTTCACCAGCTCCGACGGGCTAAGGCCCACAGCGATTCCATAGTCGGAGAAGCCGATCAGGCTTCCCACGCTAGTGTCGTAGACCACGGCCCACCTCCACACCGGGATGACTCCGCCCGAGGCCACGAGGACCGCGTTCGCGACGAACAGGCTCCAGAAGCCTCCCACCTGCGCGTTGCTTGTGACTGTCAGTGGCAGCCCGCCCGCCGGATACCCGTTGCCCGCCGGGATCTCGGGGACCTGACTGAACCGCGTCCACGTCACATCCGGCGCCGTGTTTGTCAACGCAAGCTTGATCGTGTGCAACCCTGGCGCATTCGCGCCATTCGCCATGTCGTACACGAAGCTGTTGAACGGGACGAGCGCGCTCAACCATCACTTCTCCAAGATCCAAGTGGCTACGCCAGCAGCCGTCACCTCGATCGCCCGAAACGTGTGGGAGACGGGCCCCGCACCGTACGCCACTGCGCCTCCCAGCAGCGTATCGCCCACGGCGCTGTTGATGGTCGGCGTCACGCCCGTTTTCGTGTAGCAGATAACGAGGTCGCCCACCTGGACCGAGGTCCCCGGCGGCAAATTGACGAAGGCGCTGCCCGTCACCTCGCACAGCGCATCATGTCCGCGGGCCAGACCGATCGACGTTGGGGGCGGGATCACAGCGGCCGTGGCCTGGTTCGCCCCCGCGCTCGCGAGCGTCCCGATGTGGCCCACTCCGTGGTCTTTCTTCCAGAATTGAGTCGGAGCCATCAGTCTTCCTCCATCGCTTCAGTCGCCTTGGACCACTCACCGGCCTCGACGACCTTAAACTTGCAGTTCTCGAGCTCCATGCAGCCCGGCATCTCGAAGGTCTCTTTCTTCCCCATTCGGGACCGCTCGGGGCCCCGCAGCGCCTTCACCTTGCCCTTCACCATCAGCGTCACTTCGTCGTCGAGGTCGATGTCGTCGACATCGTTCGCGTCTTTGAACTCAATGCGGGCCGTGGGCTTCGAGTCCATGGGGCCTCCGCCGATGAGAAGGGTCGTTGCCATCAGAGTGCCATTGAGACCTGAGCCGTGATGGTATCGTTCACATCGACACCCGCGGAGTCGAAGATGTTGATCTGAGCTCCCACCGGGATCATGAAGTTCGCCGGCAGAGGCACCGCGTGTGTGATGCCGGAGATCGCCGGAGCTACGCCTGCGGCCCAGTTGATCCCAGCGCCGCCACCAGCAGCAACTGCGTTACCATCAATGAACTCGTACAGGACGTTGTTGGCCGAGTCGAGCACTCGGAGCTTCAGCAGCCGGTTCCCAGCGGTGGCCGTCGTTGTGAGGTTCACCCTCACCACGTTCAGGAGCGCCGGGCCCGAGTTCGACAGGGTGAAGGTGCGGCCGGCTCCTGAGCCCAAGATGCCGGACGCAAGGAGCGTTTGGAGGTAGCGTTGCTGGGCCACTTCTCACCTCCGGTGAAAAGGGGGAGAGATGCCCGCGCAGGCACCTCCCCCAACCATCCTCATGGGCTCGTCTGCGTCGCGGCCGCCACGATCGCCCGCCACTGCACACCATCACACACGCACAGCCCCATCTGGTTCTGCGCGATGGCGCCAGCTCCGAAGGGCAGCGCGCCACCCACGCTCGTCTGCAGCGTGATGGCGAACGCACCTGCGGCGTTGTTGATGATGATGAACATCAGCCCCGCGCTCGCGGTCTCCAGCGGCAGCTTCACAATGCGCCCTGCCGTGGGCACCATCGAGATGATCATGGGATGGCTCGTGGTCAGCGTCAGCGCCGCATCGGGCTCGAACGCAATTCCACCTTTCATCCCGCGCCAGATCGTGGGATCATATACATCCGGATTCTCAAGGGTTGGCCGCGTCATGGCTGGATACCTCCAAGGTACTGACAGGTGAGGCCGCCCCGGTCCAGCTCAATTGAGCACTCCGTCTGGATGAAGCCCCGGCGGAGGTCCTCATCCTTGAGCTGCACGTCATCCTTGGTCCGCGTGTCCCGGCCCTTGAGCGTGACGTACGTGATCGAGGCGAAGTCCAGCACCCACATGCTATTAGTGTAGAGGGGGTGCCGGTTGAGCAGAGGATGGGACCGGAGGAGAATTCGGCCCTGAGGGAGCACCATCTCACGGAAGTTCATTCCGTAGACCTCAACCGGCCCCCCATAGAAGATCTGGCTGTTCGCGTCAGCCGCGATGATCTTGTTCAGCGCGTTGAGCGCCCCGTTCCCGACGAAGGCGATTCGCTCGTCTCCCGCCGGGGTGTCGAAGTTGAACACGGGGAACAGGTTGTCCAGCAGCTGGTTCCACGTCACACTCGAGCTGAAGACGACCTGCCGGGTCGTGGGCAGCTGCGCCCGAATCCCGTTCATCGTCCGCATGGGCTTGCCGTTGCTGCCCGTGATCTCGCTGACCCGGCCGAACAGCATGGACCACTCAATCGCCCTCGAGTGGTCGAACATCTTCCTCTTCTTGTCATTGCTCCAGGGGTCCCCGGTCCGGAAGAAGGTCATCTCAGCCGTGCCGCTGAGCTCGTAGGTGTCCTTGAAGATCTGGGTCTTGTTCGTGAACATGATCGGGTTGCGGCTGACCGCCTTCGGCGCGGCCGTGCCTTCGGCGTAGGCCGACGCGATCAGCAGCAGGCTCTGCCCACTGTTGATCGTCGCGGGCGTCGTGCCCTGAGCCCCGCGTGAGGCGGTGAACTCCGTGTCGGAGATCACGTTCTGAACCTGGATCACCTCCTGGTTGAACGTCGCGTTGTCCGTGGTGGGCTCCACCAGTAGCATGTCCCCGGGCTTGAGATGCGAGGCCACGCCCCACCCGGAGTCGAGGGTGGTCGAGGTCGGATCCACGCTGTTCACAATGATGTCCGTGGCCGCAGCCAGGAACGTCCCATTCACCGTCAGGCGGACAAGATCGTTCGGCTCATCCCACCAGTTGTACTCCGCGTCAGACACGGTCCGCTTCCGGACCTTACTCGTGAGCGCAAAGAGGGGAGCCGAGCCGTTTGGATTCAAAAAGAGGATCATCTCCCGGAAGTTCTTCGGGCGTTCATTTGCCCCGAAGTCTCCGGTTCCTCTCAGACCTGCTACCGCAGCCATCGAGACATCTCCTACTAGCCGTTGGGATCAAAGACCCCTTGGTTGTCATACTGCATGAGCTGTGCCATTACATCCCACTGATTGCGAGAACTCCGCTGAGGCGTCCCACCTTGGGCCTTCGCGGCCGCCGGCTGGTACGCCGCCGGGGTCGTTCGGACCTGCCTCCCCGGCATCTGGGGAGGCGGAGCCGCACGCGGAGCAGCCGTCGGCGCCCCCTGCAACCCCAGCATGACAATGGCTTGCGCCCCTGTCATCCTCACCATGTCAGTCTCCGCCATCTGCGGATTCATGGCTCTCACAGTCCGTGCGATTCGACCAACAAGCTGCCGGACATTCGGATCCGTCTTGTTCAGCTGCGGGTACTGCTGCCAGAAGCGGCCTTCGGCCTCCGTGTTGGCAGAGTGCGCCCTCAGCATTCCAGACACCACCACCGGCATCTGTTGGGCCACGGTCCGCATCACACTACTCACAGCGTTGATGTGAACTCGAGCCATCATCTGCGCGTACACCCGCTTGGGATCGGTCTGGAGATCATCCAGATCCTTATCACTGATGGTGTACACCCGATCAGCCAGAGCACTCTGAAACGCTCCAAGGTTCTCGTCTAGCTGCTGCGAGAGACTATGGAAAGTCTGATACGGATCCGGCTCTTGCTGCGCGGGCGCACCAGGCTGTGGTGGTGCCGTTGGCACCGCCGGTTGAGCCTCCGTGGGAACTGGTGCCTCCTGCGGAGGGACGGGCTGCGGCGCCTCGCGTGCCTCGACAGGTGGCGGTTCCGGCGTAGGCTCTCGCAGGGGGTCGGCAAAGCCTTCATCCCCTGGAGCCGGGACAAACTCGTCCTGCCCCGGATCTTCTGTCGCCGGCGGCGGAGCCTGGCCTTCGGCCTCGGCCTCTCCGCTCAGCTGGCGAAAAGCTTCAAGCGTCTCTTGGATCTCGTCCTGCGGGTCGCCCTCGTCGATCGTCCCGCTTCCCGCCGGCAACTCGTCCCGGGGGATCGGCGGCCGACCCGTCTCAGTCATCGTCTGCCGTCCACCCGCTGGTGTCGTCGGCGTCTGGGTCGGCGCTGCGCGTCCGTTTGGTGCCGCTGGCATTCTCAAGCTCCATGTCTAGTGCGCTGAGCGCACTGTCTGCCGCCTGGATGACGGACTCGGGGTACTTCTCCACGAGCAGGGCCATCCCAGTCTCACCTCGAATGAAGTCCACATTTTCGCACCCAGCCACCAGGAAGAGCTGCCCCTCTCGAGCCCGAACCTGTTCGCGCAAGAACGCGACAACCATCTGCCAGCCCGGCGACTCTGTCAACCCCCGCATCGCATCTCTCTGCTTAATGGCCTCTGTGCGCTGCTCGGACCTCGCATCCTGTATCCGCTCCACCTTGTTCATTGCATCACGGGCCCGGGTGCCTGCTGCCCCGTCGGGGCCATCGGCCCGACCATGCCCATGTTAGATCCCCTCTGCATCGGCGGCGGCGCGGCGCCGGCGCCGTTCCGGCGCCCCCGACCTCCAACCAGAGGCACGCTGTTCCCCTGCTGCATCGCGAGCTGGAACTGCTGGTCCGGCGTGATCTGGACTTTGAACTGGGTCACGTTCTTGAGGCCCGACAGCTGTGCGACCCACTGGAAAATGCCAGCGAGGTCGTATTGGGCCGCAATTTGCGGCATCACCATCACCCCCTGCAGCAGCTCCTTCCACAGCTGCGCCTGCGCGAAGCGATCGATCGGGAGGGTCCCATCGACTGGGATGAAGTCGTAGAAGCCGGCGATGATGTTCGGGTCCACCACGGCGAAGCCTTGCCCGGCGCCCGGGGCCAGATCGCCCGCGATCTTGAGCTTCATCTCCATGTCATAATACTGCTGCGAGTTCTGAATCAGGATCTGAATCAGCGGAGCCCAGCTGGCACTACTCATGTACTCTGCGATGGTCTTGAGCCTGTTGACGCCGAATGACGTACTGGTTCTGACCTCCGTGGCGGTCTTACGCCCACCAGTCGCCAACAGGCCCATGATTTGATCATTGACGCCGGCCGTCCGCTCCCCGATGCCGATCATCGCGGGCAGGTCCTGCATGTGCTCCCTGGTGATGTCGACGAGGGTCAGCTGACTCACGGGGAGTCGGGTATCCGTGCCATATGCTTCGGGTTTGAGTCGGATGACACCCCCGGGGAGCGGACTCAGCAGGTCCTTCATCACGACCCGGCTCGGGTCGACCACGACCTTATTATTCAAAGCCGCTCGTACGTTGTAGAAATGAGAATTGAGCAACCAGTCAATGGTATTCTGTATATCTGTAAGGACCGCAGGGTAACCTCGGGTGGCAAGCCCGTACGCCTCTGCGTCCATGGAGCATACCATATATGGATACTGGCAGTGATACGCCCCGAGTGGTTGCGCACCAAATAGAACCCCGTAGTTTGCCGTACAAGTGAAGACCCATTTCTCAGGGAAGTCGGACTGACTAATTCCCCATTCTCGAGGTATAATGTCGATGACCATCTCATACGCGTCGACCATCATAGGATGCGTTCTGAAGATATTCAGAACTTCGTTCCACTGCTGAGTCTGAGCGTAAGCTTCGGGGCGATCAAGAAGAGGAGAACCCATATCGGTGATAGAGTAGTCCTCGCCCTTTCCGGGACCAATCGCAGCAACATTCTGCTGCATGTACTGGCCAGCGCTGATCTTACGGACCACTTCATTCCATGGAATCTTGACTCGTCTGCCACAGAATTCCCCCTTCTGAAAGTTCTTCACCGGGTACCGGACGTCCCAGATGAAGAACTGTGGTTGCACGTTGTATAGGGTGTTGCCAGAGTACCTCCGGATCTGGATTGTCTGCTGCGTGTGGTCCCGTGTGGGCTGCCCGAGCATATCGGTGCCCGGCATGATCTGGGTGATGTTCTCGAGCCTCTCTTCCCAATACGCTCCCACCACGCCGAAGCCGTACTTCAGCGAGTCGTAGAGCCAAGTGTAGAGTATCGGGCCCATCTGGCCGACAAGCATCTGGTATTGCAGCAAGGCCTCCATGGCCTGGACTTGCTGCTGACCTTCCCCGTGCCGCCCGTCAACCTGGAACACGGGATTCCGGCCCATGAAGACCGACGTGAGGTAAGTATGTGCCGCCATGACGACCGCGTAGGAGTACGGAATCTGCATGGTGGTATATTGCGGGTGGCCGGCGTCCTCTCGGTCACTCTGTCGGATTGCATCTGCATCATCTGTTGGTAGGGCCGCTAGGACCCTCTCCTCCGCCTCTCTCCACTCGGTGAATTTCTTGCCCACAATGCGCTCCCAGAAGCGCACGCGGTCCCGGATCTCCTGGAGGATCCGCCGCTCCTGGTCGGAGCCATACCTGATGTTCCGCGTGAGGCCGGTCGTCATGGGGCCCCCCGCTCGTAGTCGAGCACCGGGATCCGCTCCTCGAGCTCCTTATACTGGTCCTCCAGCACCTGGCTCACTTGGCCCTTCTCGAGGCTGGCAACCACAATGGCCGCCGCGTTGAGCACATCGTCGTGGTCCCCGTCCGGGTTCTTGCCCGGGTAGTGGAGGAACTGGGAGATGAGCTCGAACTGGTTCCGCCGGATGTACAGCTGCCCGTTGCTGGCAGGGCCACTAAGGCCGTCGACAATGACGTCGAGCTTTCTCCTCTTGTCGTCGAATGGGGTGATGACCCAGTAGCGGCCCCTCGTTCGCATTGCTTCGCGAAGAAGCCATTCGAGGGTCTTCTGATAAGCCACGGTCTCAACAATGATCTTCCTCGGGTTCCACTTCAGACACAGGCTGAAGAACGTGTTCACGGTCCAGTTCGGCTCATGGCCCCTGTTCGCAATAGTCTCCAGAATGTAGTAAGCCCCGTCCCAGCGGCAAGCAACGACAAAGGCCTCATAGTCCTTCTTCGCAAAACCCTTAGCAATTTGCTGCTCCGTTGGAGGCGGGACCGGATCAATTGCCATCTCGACCCAGCGGCCGCCCTTGGGCGGCTCGGGCTCCTGCTCATCGATCCCGAAGTACTGGAGCCAATCGTGCCTGAAGGCGCAGTCCTCCGGACTGATGAGTTCAACTTCCTTCTCCTTCATCCAGAGGCTGAGCTTGTTCCGGGCGATGGCGCCCTTCTTGTCCCGACGCAGGGCGGCGCTCGGGTACCTGGCGGGCCACGCGGACTCTTGAAATTCCAGCGGGAGCCCAAGGGTCTCGGGCGTCCAGCAAGGGAACCTGGCACTCGTGAATTGCTCATCCTTCAGCGCCCGCTGGGATATGTCTTCGAAGTCCTGTGGCGTATTAAGGAGGACCATCTTAGCATCTGGGGCCTCCGTCTCCGGTTGCAAGCTGTCTTTGAGGTCAGCCAGAACCAGGTCCGCGATCTTCTCTCTCTGCTCCTTCGTAGCACTGTTCTGTCCATCGACCACATCGTCGATGATGATAAGGTCAGGGCGGTAATCATCGATGTTGATGCCGCGTGTGGACCCCGTGATACCGAGGGCGATGACCCAGACGCTGTGGCCTTCTGGGCCATGCTTGATCTCGATCTCCTCATCGGTCCACGTTCGCCCGGGCCCGAGTCCGAAGGCGGCCACAAGGGGCTTGTTGACCTCGATCTGCATCCGGAGCCATCGAACGCTTCGCCTAGCATGCTTTTCAGACTTCCCCACGTATACGACGGTTCGGCTGATACCATATGCAATTCGCTTTCCGGCATACGCCCGGAGCGTAGTCGTCTTAGCAAAGTCCCGAGGTAGGATAATGTTCGGGAAGCGAGCCTTCGGGTCATCTAGCAGATCCCACACCTTGCGATGGAGGGGGGCGAAGTCCTGGCGGAAGGTCTTGGGGAAGAACGTCTTGCAGAAGAAGAGGCTGTCGGTCGCGCCGAGGCTCACCATCTCAAGAAGAGATGGGGGAAGCCGGACCGCTCCCCCCTCTCCTCCGCCCGGTGACGACACGCCAACGTCGAGCACGGGCAGCTCGGCCTGCAGCTCACCACTCCGCAGGCCGTCTCCTTCGCCTGCTTCGCCTTCGGCGAAGCCAGGACTCACTATGGGCGGCGGGCCGAAGTTCCTCACCCCTTGCCCTCCAACACCGCGTTCACCATTCGAACCGCCTTCTTCTTCACCCGAAGGGTCCGGTTGACCCACTTCGTATGGAACTCGACCCAGCCCGGGCGGCTGCGGAGCGCGCGCTTGCGGTAGCTCTCGAGGTCCAGGATCACGGGACGTGAGGGAACCGCAGCAGGATTAACTCCGGGGCCCGCGGAGAGTTCAAGCCACCGAAGTGTTGGCTCCTCCCCACATACAAGTGCTGTGTCAAGGACGAAGAGATCAAGACCAGCAGGGAGGGAGTCGCACCGGCAACGAGTCCAACGAGAAAGAAAAACATCAGGACCAGGGTGCGGATCCTTGGCCTGCTCCTCCTTAACCACTGCAAAGCATGCCTCACGATTCTGTTCCATTCGGCAACGCCTCCAGCACCTCGGAGCGCAGCGCCCGCATCCGCGCGCGGGCCTCGGCCAGCTCCGTGGGAGTCACAACGCCCAGGTTGAAGTTGTTCACCGTGGGGGCCTGGCCCTTCTTCCCGCCGCTGTCGTAGCCGAACCTCTTCATGCTGATGTCGGCCACCTCGAGGAGAGTCGGGATGGGGAGCGAGTCGGCCTCGAGCTCAAGTCGGCGGTTCAAGGCGTCGACTGCCATCTCAGCTGCCGCCATCCCTTTGCTTCGGAGCTCGCCCAGGAGGTCCTTGCTCGCCTCGTTCGACCGCCGGGTCCAGTACTCCTTAAAGACGTCGGAGTTCTTGATGGTCGAGAGCCAAGCCTGGGTGCACCCAAATTGCGCAGCGATCTCGCCCAGCGTCAGCTGCGGGTTCGCGATGAGCGAGTCCGCCAGCCGCTCGTACCACCAGAGGATCTTGGCCGGAGGCGACATCAGGCGATCCGATCCGTTGGCCCGGGCACCGGCCGGGGCGGAAGCATGTGGCGCTCCGCCGCCGGGATCGGAGACGTGGGCAGGACGATCTTGAGCTGGATCTGAGACCCGGGGACAACGTAGCCGCCCTGCCAGAAGTTCGGGTTCCCTGTCCGGATTGTGAGGAAGACCTCAGGTTCGTCCGGGCAGGGATCCTGGAGCGTCGGGGTCTGGGCCTGGAGCTGCGTGCCGGGGGTCTGGCAGGGTCGGCCCTGGGGGCAGTCGACGGGCTCATCCCAGCGAAGCATGCTCGTCTGATCGAAGTTCGTCACGAAGAGACTCACCGTGACGATGCCGGCCTGCTGCTCCGGCCCCGGGGGGGCCGCGTCAGCCGCGGCGGTGTGGCGTTCCGGGTTCTTTGCTGCCATGGGCGGGAGCCTTTTCTTTCTGCTGCTGGTGGCTGCCCCCGGGGCCTTCGGCCCCTGGCGGGCGTGGGCCGGGCGGCCGGATGGGCGTCCTGACCGGCTCGAGGTCGATCGTGTAGACCTGGTCTTTGTTGCCAAAGTCAATCCCCTCAAGACTGTCCGGATCACTTGTCCCGACGGCGAAGAGGACCTCGGGCTCCACCGGATAGCCCAGCGGGGGCGGCGGAGCGTCGAGGACGAAGGCCATGCGGACCACCCGCACCCGGACGGCGCGCCCGTGTGGATCGCTCCAGCGGTCCCCGAAGGTGTCCTCGAAGGACTGGAGCTTTACGTTGAGTTTCATGGAAGGGGCTCCTTCCGCTGCGGGGCCTACGGCCCCCGGGCTCAGTAACCGCCTCGACCCTTCATCGCGCGGGGCATGTGCTCGAGGCCGCGGCGCTCGCCGGAGCCCATGTGGCTCACTCCGTGGCCCTTGCCGATGCCCGGCATGTAGCTGGCCTGGTGGTGCTTGCCCGGGTCGACCTTGTTCGCCGAACTCTGCTCCGGCGCGTTCTTCGTGTCGTAGCCTTTGATGCTCGAGTGGCCGCTGCCGTTGTAGCGGTGATGCCGGCCGCCGACTCTGTGTCCGCTCTTTGCCATCGGATGATCTCCAAGTTTCCCCTGCGCTGACTCCGGCCGAAGGCCGGGGGGCGCATGACGCGCGGGGCAAGCGTTGCATGGCAGGTGTAGGGGGATCAATGTGTTTGCACACAACTCCCCTTATGGGCGACCAGGGCTCGGCGGCGAAGTGGTTGGGCCCGAACGGGCCCGTGAGCCGATGGGGGGGACCGTAGGGGCTGAACATCGTTCAGACCACAATTTTGACAAAGTCGTGCCTTATTTCCGCCACAATCCTGAGCTATACTTAATCATGGTCGGGAGGGAATAGTCCCTCCGGACAAACGTGAGAGGTCTGCGCCATGCAATGGTATTTGCGTGAGGCTGGAGTCGTGTTCGCCAAGCTCGTCATCTTGGGCTTGACAGGGCTGTCAGCCTATGCTATATCTGAGGCAGTCTTCCCGGGACTAGGTACGATCGGCGTAGCCGGCTCGTACGCCGGGTGGATTTTGGCCAGCGACTAGTTGACTCGAGAGTGCCGGCGCGAGCCGGCCTCTTTCGATAAGGTCGCGCATACCCTGGACATATTTCAGGGCTCATGTGGCAGAAACGCAACAGGAACGGACACTTCGGGTAACGCGGATTTGATAATTGTTTCAGACTCAGGCGTGGACTTTTAGTCAAGTTTGAGCTATCATTCGGAATTCCTCGAGGGAATGGTCCCGCGAGGATACAAGGGAGCCGGGGCTGACGCCCCGGACAGCGACTATGGCTATGATCGAGACGACTGGGAATGGCAAGAAAGAACCCCGGACCGTGCGGGTGCAGAAAGTCTACATTTCTGCGGACGCGCCCAAGGGAGATGTTCGAGCTAGTGTGGAGTCCCTAATCCACACGGCCAGGCTCCACTTCAAGGAGAATGGCTATCTCATGGATCTCAATTTGCGAGCCATTGGCGAAGAGCATCCTAATTGGCTCTACGCCGCGGCCGCCTTCGGGGCCTTGACCGCAGCCGCCAACGCGGCGACTTCGGCCAAGTCGGAAACGGACACCAAGCCGGACCTCGAGGACATGATTTCTGCGGCGGAGGACCGATTCGCCATGTTCAGGGATGGTCAGTGGTCTGCAGAGGCCGCTGGGCCAAGGACGAACGACTTTGTTCTCGCTTACATTGAGTCGCGGCGAGCCGCTGGCATCAATGTGACAGAGTCGACCATCGAAGCTTTGCGCGAGCGCCTCGCGAATGAGTCGCTCACGCCAAAGAAGATGATGGAAGATGTCAAGGTCAGAGCCGCATATCAGGCCATCAAGGCCCGGAAGGCCGCAGAGCGCGCGGCTCAGGCTCAAGAGAAGGCCGAGGGCGCGAGCATCTCGACGGATCTCGACGACCTCCTGAACGCCTAACGGCGTTCAGCCGCCATCCCACTGAGCCCGCTTCGGCGGGCTCTTTTCTTTGCGCCCCGCGCAAAGGCTCGGGACAGAAATCAAGTCAGACTCCTTCGGAGCTCCAGGGCCGCGAATGCGGCCCCCCATTCGGGACATTTCGTGACATACGGGAGTCCGGGAGCACCCCCCCACGCCGGGGCACATCTCCCCTTGTATGGCGGCACACATCTCCCCCTATAGACCCCTTGACCCTTCTCTACCTTCTAACCTTATTTTTTTTTTTTTTTTACTATATATATATAATAGAGTCAAGAGAGGAGGTCAGAGGGAAGCGGGAGCCGAGACACGGACCTTGGCCTGTAGCTGCCCGGCGCGACCTTAATGCACACAAGGGCCCATGTGTGCAGGGCACAGACCCCCCCTGCTCCCGGACTCCCGAATCTCACGCCTTCTCCCGAATGAACGCCGTTCATCACATTCCCGCCACAATCATGTGCCATAATAGCTTCTTCGGACCAGAAATCCGCCAGCACTAGACGAGGAGCACTGACCATGGCAAAGCACAAAGTCGAGGCAACTATCACGCTCACCTTCGACACCGAGGTCGACACAGACGACCTCGACCAGTTCACTGAGAATGACAGCGATCTCGACGCCGAGGACTCTGACGCCGTCCACGACGTCCTGATGGACATCTATCATGATCCGGACCTCTTGATCGAAGTCCTCAACAACGAGTCTTTCCTCGTTGACAAGGTCAAGATCGAGGTCACGCACTCAAAGGAGAAGAAAGGACAGTAGTCATGCACCTCACTCACCACATCATCGCTCGCCAAGGCGAAGGCAAGCACCAGGACGGCCTCGTGAGCATACGCCACACGCGGACGCTCTACACCAAGACTGAGATCCACGGTCTCATTGACCAGCTCCAGTCCATCGCCCGGAGGATGCAGCCGAAGACCATCGCGGAAATGCTCCCAACCGTCACGCCTTTCAACTAGCGCCAACAGCGGCCGGCCCGCTCCTTCGGAGCGGCTGGCCTTCCTCTTTCGGAGCCCATGCCATGCGCACAAACATCATCTCATTCACAATCCGAGGTGAGATGTTCCGAGCCGACATCTCAAAGCTCTCACCAAAGATCCTACACCGAGCCGCGCTCTTCGGCCTCGAGACCACCCTGCGCAACGCCGTCTCCGCAAGCGGTGCAGCCGATCACGAAGCCCGGACTCTCGCAATCTCAAAGCGCCTCGACATCCTGCGCAAAGGCGAATGGAGAGAGCCCACGCCATGACCTACGACACCGCCCTCGTGCTCATCCTCATCTTCGGCTTCTACGCCTGGCTCATTGGAACCCTCCAACGATGAAAACGATCTACGAAGTTGAACTCATGGCCATCGATAAGGCTGAGATGGTCGAGCTCACAATGGACGAATCCCTCAACGTCTCCAAGGATCTCAAATACGCCTATGGCACTGAGTCCCCATTCGCCAAGGCTTTCAACATCGTCTACCGCAAAATCACAGAAGGAGCCAACACCCCGCGGTACGTAATCGTGAAGGTCGTGCCATGACCGACCGCAAATCTCAATCCCGAGTCAACCCACCGGAGCTACTCATGCTAGTCGACTACCAGGGCCGAGAGGCCGCCCGGATCGCCCTCATCTACGGCATCGTCCGGGGCAAGCGACCACTCACCGAGGACGAGGCAAAGGAAGTCCTCAAGCTCAAGCGCGCCATGTCTGACGAGGACAAGAAGGCCAAGCAGCCGGACTACAGCCTCGATGACTTCGAGAAGGAGTTCACCAAATGAACGAGCGGATCTCCAGAATGGAACTCGAGATCCTCCGACTCAGCCTCCGCCGGGTAGCTGAGGCCACCTGTGATCCCGACATTCTCCGTGAGATCCCACACCCCGACAGCGAGCGCGGATGGAGCCGCCTCTGCATCCACCTTATCAACTGGATTGCCTCCCATCAGAAGGACCACGCCAATGGACCCCCAGCACATTACGAAGATCCGCATGATCGCGGACATGACGACCCTCAGCCTCAAATACGCCATCGAGCTCTTCGAGAGCCGCCACCTCTTCGGAGATCACCAAACCACCCACATCCGCCTGATGCACAACCTTCTCACCAAGCTCGGCTACCAAATGGCCGAGACCCTGAACGTCGCAGCTGAAATGGAGGGACATAGCAATGAGTCTACATCCTCAACTGAATGAAGCCCTCGAGGAGACCAGAGAGGGGCTCACCACACACGCTGCCCGGCGTCTCAACGACCCCGACCGCTACAAGCAGATGAAGGCCCGGTTCGCCCTCAACGTCTTCGTGCCATTCATCGACTGGTTCCGTGACGAGGCCAGCACCGGCGAGATCGATCAAGCCGCAACCGCTGCAACCCGAGGCATCAGCCACATGGTCGCACTCCTCGCCTCCACCGCGGGAGACGACAAGATGGAGCGCAGCGCGAGCCTCATCTTTGCCACGCTCATGGAGGAGATGACACACTACATGGTCGAGAACAAGAAGGGCCGCCCCTGATGTTCGCCCCCGAGCCATCCTCCCTCACTCACATGGTGCTCCTGACCGCCTGCGCCGTCGCATCCTTCGTCGCTGTCAGTCTCGGGCTCATCTACTGGAGCTGGCTCACTATGGGAGCCGGCTTCATTCTCTTCTGCTACTATTTGAGTGAGATCCTTCGGGAGCTGCACTACCTGCTCCAAGCTCGAAAGGACAACCGCGAATGACCGCCCCGCGCTCACACGCCCCGAAAGCCGTCGAGGACGAAGTTGCCGCCCTCTGGTTCCGCGCTCCCCTCAAGCTCACCTTCGAGCTCAAGGCCAACGCCAACTACTACCGCCATCAGCTCTACTACGTCCGCAAGCAGATGGCCGAGGCCCATCCCGAGCTCAACAGCCTCGGCGTCTTCGTCTACCAGCAAGGCGAATACTGGATCCTGGAGATCAAGTCGAAGAACCGCGCGCTCCACCAGGCACTCGAAGAAGCTGGAATCTCAGCCGGCCCACCCCCCCTAGATGAGGACGCCATTCCATGAAGGATATGTCAGACTTCACCGTTAATCTCAGCTCACCAGTTCCAGCTCTCTTCCGAACTCCGAAGGAGCGCCATGAATACGGCCACCTCCTTGCGAAGAACCTCGAGCTCCAGCTCAAGGTAATGGGGATCCAAGTCAAGGTCATGTTCGACATCTTAACCCCCGAAGGTACTAGTGAAGGACCAGATGACGAGGACGTAACATCCCGTAATGCAAAGTGATGGAACTGAACACTGATCAGAGTTGACTTTTCTCCCCTTGTGTGCATAATTGCCACACCCTTGGAGCACCAGATGCCGGCTCACTCCCCCCAACACACCCCGAGCTGGCACATCGTCCCTGGTGCTCCAAGGGCATTTCGAAGCGAAGCAGACCTTAGGAGAACTAGCATGAAGACGTTGTGCGGGCTCTTATTCACTGGACTCATCCTCTGCCCCATTGCCGGAGCAGAGGCCAAGCAGACCCCGAAGCGAATCCTCGTGGTCAAGATTGTCAAGCAGAGCAGGCCATCATATGGCAGCTGGGAAGGCGGCACATATCTGCCCTCCGAGCGTGGAAATCCCCTGAGCAGCCCCAAGAAGTTCTGGGACTACAACGACCGCTGGCAGAGCGGAGGCTCGAGCCAGTAGTCGGCGCTCCATTGGCCCAAGTGGATGCACCACCGCTTGGGCCATATCCTCCCCGATGGTGCTCAAAGGAAGGTGAATCATGCGTCGCGATGTTCCAGCCGGCACACTGCTCCAGATCGACGGGATCCTTTGGGACAAAGCTCTGAAGGCCGGTCGAGCCGTCACCCTCATCGGTGCCGTCAGCAGCGGCCCGGGGACTCCCCCGGACCTGCCGCCCGACCTTCCTCCAATGCCAGGCGAGCCGCCCACGGAAGGCGTCAAGCCTCCCCCTCCAGGTGGTGGCTGGGGCTACCATCCCGAATATGGCTGGGGCTACTTCCCCGGCGGCGGCGGAAAGCCACAGCCCCCAGGAAGTGGCTGACTCGCCCAACTCTGGAGGCGGTTCTGCCGCCTCCTCTCTTGAAGGTCAACAAAGGAACACGCCACCAATGACCGCGAAGCCTTTCACCAAGATCGTGGACTATACGAAGGAAGAGCTCGAAGACGCAATCCTCGAGGCCGTGGAGCACGCCAGGAACCACGGCTTCGACTTCTACATCTTCCTCCGGGGCGCAGACGCCTATTTCGAGAAGAGGCACCGGAGGATCAACCCCGCGCAGACCCGCATCAGCAGCTGGCAAGGCGACCACAGCACAGGAGAATGGAAAACTCATGGCCCTCACCCGAAATCGCAACTTCATGGGCAAGAATCGCCCAACGAACGAGCCCAATCAGGCCGACCACATGGCCGACCTGTACAGCAAGGGACGGACCCCGTTGAAGAGGACCCGGGCGATACCCCAAGCCTCGGGTCACAACGTCCACGCGGCAAAGCCAAACCCGCAGAGCCTCCGGACGAAGTCCCAGGACCCGGCAGTCCAAACCCAGCGGTTCCCGATGGGCGGCGGAACCGTCCCAGGTAGTGGAGGCCGGGCCCCCTCAGAGCCAGCCGAGCCTCACATGCCCTCTGGCTACGATCCAACGAAGGTCTGAACCATGATCCTCACGCTCCAGCCCGGACAGTTGGTCGAGCTTGGCATCGCCTACCTCGACGAAACGGAGAGGCCAATGCAAGCGCCAGCTCTGCTCGACTACACCCCGCGCTGGACGCATGAGAATCCGGCAATCGCAACGCTGACCGTCGCCCCAGATGGCCTCACCGCTCAGGTCGAGGCCCAGGGCGCCGGCAGCGACCTGGTGCAAGTTGCCCTCTCCGTCGGCGGGCGCAGCTACCAGAGCGCCCTCCTCCTCAACATTCTCGCGGCCCCGCCGCAGCCGACCCTCACCCAGATCGCAATCAAACCTCTCACGAGCTATGAATGACAAGAGGACGTATCGGACTTGGCCGCCGTGTGCCCGGCCGGAAGAAGTACTGGAAGGTCACCCTCCCGGAATCTCTGGCGCACGAGATCGACCTCATGTTCTACGACTCAGGCAGCATGAGGATCACCTACGGCAGCCGCTCACATCTCGTGACTGCCCTACTCCAGCAATGGCTCACAGAAAGGAAGAGTGAAATCCATGAACGACGCCAACAGTTTGCCGGGCAGCCCGGCGGACCTGGAGCCCCCACTCCTCACTCCCCTCGAGAGCCCGGAGAAGCTGGACCCGGCAGCCCTGAACGCTCGCCTTCGAGAGGTCCAAGTTCTCCAGACGAAGAGGGAATTGGAGCCGTCGGAAATTCGGGAGAGTATCACTTTGATCCAGATCCTTCGTGGGACGATGTCGACGGCGGGACCGAAGGCGAAGCCCCGGGCAGCGAGGAAGCTCAGCTCCCTGGCCGACTTTGAAGCCAGCCTCGGCATCGTGGGAGGCAAGACCTGATGACGCCCGGCCTGCCTCTCTACGTCGACAGCTCCATGCTCTCGACTCTCCGCGCCTGCAAGCGCAAGTTCTTCTGGAGCACCATCCATGCCCTCTATCCCACAGGACGAAGCGTCCACCTCATCGCCGGAGCAGCCTTCGCCGCCGGAATGGAAGCCGCCCGACGTCTGGCTTTCACGGCGGGCAGCGATAGCTCGCATCAAGCTCTGCTTGAGGTCGCTCTACCTCCTTTCCTGCGAGAATGGGGAGACTTCGAGCCCCCCGACGCCAGCCCCAAGTCCCTCGTCAACACCTTTTCCGCCCTCTCGGAGTATCTCGAGCTGCACCATCCCCTCCGTGACGTCATCCAACCCCACATGAGGGAAGATGGTTCGCCCGCCGTCGAATTCACCTTCGCGATTCCCCTCGTGGAGACCCGCTTTCCACGCCACCCCTCAGGCGAGCCCTTCGTCTTCGTCGGCCGCTTCGACATGCTTGGCTACTACGGCTCCGAACGCCTGCCCGTCATCGTGGACGAGAAGACGACCTCCTCGATCGGCTACGCCTGGGAGAACCAGTGGAGTCTCCGGGGCCAGTTCCTCGGCTACGTCTGGGCTCTCCAGCAGCTCGGCTTCAGCGTTCACAACGTCGCGGTGCGAGGGATCGCGATTCAGAAGACTCAATTCAAATTCGCCACCGCCCTTCCCACATTCGGCCACCATCTCGTGGCCCGCTGGGAGGGGCAACTCATCAACGATCTCATCGACATCACGGAGACCTTCAAAGCATGGGAACCTAGGGCAACTGAGGAGAAGCTGGTCGAAGGCTATTGGGACATGAACCTTGCGGACGCATGCTCGTCCTACGGGGGCTGTGCCTTCACCACGCTCTGCGAAGCAAAGCGTCCCCAGCCATTCTTCTCCAACTACATCCGCCACCGCTGGGATCCGCTCTCGCGGAATCCCGTTACAGAGCTCACCTCCACACAAGGGAATGGAGACTCGAAATGCTCAAGCTGTCAACCGCTGCCGTGGGCGCCATCGGAGCCCTCGGAGCCCTCCTCTACGCTTGCCCGGCCGCCGCCCAGTCCCCCGTCGAGTGCATCGGAGACTTCGACGGAACCAGGGCCCGAGGCAACGTCAGGATGAACCTCGACTGCGCCTTCGTCCGGGGCCGACCCCGGGCCTCTCGAACCTCTCGTACACAGGTGCGGGTTCGACGCCCGGCCCGGGAGGAGGAGGTACTATACGAGCCCGGACCTCGCTACGGGCGCGCCCCCGCCCCCGCCTACTACGACTACGACGACGAGGAGGCCATCCTCCTCGAGCGTCCGCGTCGTCCAAGGGTCTTCATCGAAGCGGAGCCCTACGGCGCCTGGGACTGGTGCCCCCTCGGGTTCCTCTTCGGCAGATGGTGAGGTCATCACACGTTGGATCATCACATGGAAGAGCCCCCTCTCGGGAGAGCAATACTACTACCATCCCGACAGCGGGGGCCTCACCTTGTGGACGCCGGAGCGGAACGAGGCTCGGATCTTCAAGACCCGGTCCGAGGTGGAGACCAGCTTCCGCTGGCTCTCTCGCCTCGTGAAGCCCCAGATCGAGACGATCCGAGTGCGGCTCATCATGACCCCGGCCAAAGGCGGCTGAGCCTCCCTTCGGGAGGCCCACCATGATCTACGTGTTCGGTCCCAGACGATCACCGACTTGCAGAGATTGCTGGGACGATCTCTGCACAATGAACTGTGGTCCAAGCCGTGGAGAAATACAAAGAGAAGCTAGTCAAGCGCCACGTGATAACGTGGTTCAATCCCGCGACCCAAACTCTGTTCTTCTTCCACCTGGGGGATCACGGGCAGATCGGATGGACAACTCGCCAAGACGAGGCGAGAATCTTCCGAAGCAAGGGAGAGACTGGCCCGGCGCTCACCTGGCTCCGCCAGTTCGTTCGACCAAAGGTCGAAGACGTCAAAGTAAAGGAGAGCATACCAGTGGCAAAAGCACACCCCGGCTTCAAGGCCGTGCAGAACAGGATCGCCCGAAAGCAAGGCGTCTCCCCCGCGCGGGCGGGAGCGATGCTAGCAGCAGGGACTCGGCGCGCAAGCGCCGGAGCGAAGAAAGCCAACCCCCGACTCAAGAGAGTGAAAGGCTGACCCATGGCAAAGAACCCAATCACATCCCGCGCCGCCCGAAAGGAAGGCATCACGAAGGACCGGCCGGGCTTCCAAGGCTTCGCGAAGGGTGGGGCTGCGGCGCGGCCCCGGCCGCCCAAGCGCCCGAAGCGGGGTCGCTGATGTGGCGAATCGTCTCGCGGAAGCCGAACCGGCCCCACGTCTACCTTCGGGTTCCTCGAGACTCCAACGATCTCCTGGGCTGGGTCACCTCCCCGGGGGCGGCCACGACCTTCGCCTCCAAAGCCACAGCCCTCGAGTTCGCCCACCACTTCCAAGGCACCAACGTCAACGCCAAAGTCGAAAGGCTCGGAACCCATGCCTCCACGCTCAAAAGCCCAAGCGCGCTTGATGGCCGCAGCAGCCCACACTCCAGGGGGCTTCGGCGGCGTAAGCCAAAAAGTCGGGCGCGAGTTCGTGCCGAAAGGATCGCACATCTCAAAGCGGCTTCCGGAGAAAGTCCGGAAGGGGAAAGCGGGGGGCTCTAAACGAGGGAGGAGGTAGATCGTCATGAAGAAGAAGTAATGTCAGTCGGAGCCCGAGGCAGAGCTGCCGTTGTCACGCCCCGGGCTCCCCCCCGGCCGAAGGCCGGCGGCCATCGCATTTGAGGGACCATCACCATGTCAATGTTCACCAAGCCACAGAAGCGAACCAGCCGCCTCGCCGAGGCCCTGGCCGTCTCCTCCGCCAAGGAGCACCTCTTCGACCTCCCGGACTACCTTGCGAAGCTCATCGAAGACTTCGAGGCCCGGGACGTCCACCCCGAATACCGCCAGGACGTCTACAAGACGCTGGCCGCCGCCGTCAACGTCTGCCGGACCGTGATCAACCCATCCTATCCCGCCAAGCCCGCGATCGAAGAGATCGGCCAGCTCATGACCATGCTGCCCCGAATGCTGCTTCACCTCACGAACCGGCCCACCACCACGGGCTGGGCCATCATGATCCCGCACACACGGGAGATCTTCCCCTCCGTCTACAGCACCGAGGGCGAAGCCCAGGCTCAGCTCGCTCAGCTCCAAGCCTTCAGCCCCGCGATCCGCGGGAACATCATCCCGGTGCGAATCACGAGCGAGCATGTCTCGGCGCCGGAGGCCCCGAAGCGCCTCGTGGAGCCCCTCCTCCGGCCCGACCGCCCTGCAGCCCTGGCCTCCGACGATCCCATTCCCCAGGGCATCCGGCCCCCACGCCAGCTCAGCTTCGAC
>Ga0306920_100001320_pt1 | contig 30598 bp, 26 predicted proteins | sample flu12Cox44000170_FD_204666 | JGI IMG/M metagenome (GOLD analysis project Ga0306920, IMG submission 204666) | Lab enrichment of tropical soil microbial communities from Luquillo Experimental Forest, Puerto Rico - flux4day.12C.oxic.44.000.170 (v2)... | ecosystem: Environmental > Terrestrial >... | reverse complement strand
AGCGGATGCCGATTTACCCCGAGTTCGTGGAGGCGATTTCCCAGCGAGGCGGGTTCCTCGGCGAACGACTCACAGTAGCGGCTGATCTCGACGGTTATGCGAGGGCGGCGCAAAGATGATTGCGGTCTTCACGGGCGGCACTGGCGGTACGAAGCTGGTGCAGGGACTGCAGCAGATCGCACCGCCCGAAGACCTGACGGTCGTCGTCAACACGGGCGACGATATCGAGTGGTGGGGGTTGCACGTATCGCCCGACATCGATTCGGTGTTGTATGGCCTGTCAGGTCTACTGAGTCGCGAACGCGGCTGGGGCATGGAAGACGAGAGCTTTCGTTGCTTGGACAGAATGAGACAGCTCGGGCAGCCTGCGTGGTTTAGTCTCGGCGACCTTGACCTTGCGACTCATCTCACGCGCACCATGCTGCTGCGGGAGGGGAAGTCGCTGAGCGCAGCTACGGCAGAACTTGCTGCGAAACTCGGCATCCGTGCGCGGGTATTGCCTATGACTGATGACCGAGTGTCGACGGTACTAGATACAGCCAAGGGAGCCCTCACCTTGCAGGAATACTTCGTGCGCGAGCGGCACCAGGTTGACGTGCGTGCTGTGTATTTCCAGGGAGCTGAAAAAGCGCGAGCCGCCCAGGGTGTGATTGAAGCGATCGGATCAGCCGAGGCGGTTATCTTCGCGCCGAGCAACCCCGTGACCAGCATTGGCCCGATCCTCGCGGTGCCCGATGTTCGCGATGCGCTGCGACGAACCCGCGCTCCCATTGCTGCCGTGAGCCCCATTGTGGGCGGCGCTGCCGTCAGCGGGCCCGCAGGTGTCCTCATGGAGATGATGGGCTGGCCGAGCAGCATCGCGGGTGTTGCTAGAGCCTACGAGGACTTCCTCGACGTGCTGATCGCCGACATCACCGATAAGGACGATGCGCAACGCATGGGAAGCGAGAAGCTTCGTGTTGTCTGTGCCAACACCCTAATGAAGTCGACGGATGACAAGCGCGAACTGGCCCGCCTTACATTGGCAGCGGTTGCAACCCCGCAGAGCGCCAGGGCGTGAATGATGCGCGGAATCCTTTTCATCCCGGTCAAGAATCTTGCAAACGCCAAGCAACGGCTGGCCTCTATGTTGAATCAGGCGCAACGCGCACAGCTCGCGGAGGCGATGCTGCGTGACGTGATGACTGCAGCTGTGGGCGTGCAAAGCTGCCTGGATGTGGCACTCGTGACGGGAGACGCAAAGGCTAAAGCGCTGGCGGGTAAGTTTCGTTTCCGAGTAATCGAAGACACGCGCAACCAGAGCGAGACGGCCGCCATCGAGATGGCGACCAAGTGGTCCGAGCAACATGGCTATGACACGACCATCGTTGTGCCGGGAGACATCCCGATGATCACTAGTCATGAACTTCAGCGGGTACTTTCTGTGGCTCCGCTAGAGGGCGCGGTGTTGGTGCCCGCCTACGACCGCCGCGGCAGTAACTGCATCCTGCGGCGGCCCGCATCGATCATTCCTCTCCGCTTCGGAAACGATAGCTTCCTGCCACATTGCGCGGCCATGAGGAAGACAGGCAAGCAACTCGTGATTCTGGAGATGCCGGGAATTGGCCTCGACATTGACAACCCGCCCGAGCTCGAAATGCTGATGCGGCGTGATGGCGAGACCAACTCACAGCGACTGCTTAGGTCGTGGATGTTTGGTTCAGTCGACACGAACGCATGGGAAGCAGCCGTTTAATGACCGCTCATGTACGCGCGCCTGGAATGCGCGTGATACCCGTGCTGGGGATTCAGGAGGTGTTGCCGGGTGAGTCGATCGCCGGGCTAGTCGTCGGTGCGCTTGCCCGAGGCAGTTTCAGACTGCGAGAAGGCGACATCCTGGTCGTTAAGCACAAGATTGTCTCCAAAGCCGAGGGTCGGCTGGCGACGCTCGACTCGATCAAACCCTCAAAACAAGCGCAAACCTTTGCAGTTGCAAGGCATCTCGATGCGCGCGTGATCGAGTTGGCATTGCGTGAAGCCAGGCGCGTTGTCCGGAGGAAACACGTCCTCATTACCGAGACGCGGCACGGCTTGGTATCCGCCAACAGCGGTGTCGACGTCTCGAACGTGGATGGTGGCAAGACAGCGGTTCTCTTACCAGTTGACCCGGATCGCTCGGCCGGGCGCATTCACCGGGAACTGAAGCAGCGCACCACCTTGCACATTCCCGTGGTTATTTCTGACAGCTTTGGCCGCGCCTGGCGTGAGGGATTGACTGAGGTAGCGATCGGAGTGGCCGGCATGAAAGTTATCGAGAACTATCGTGGCAGGCTCGACCCCTACGGCTACCGAATGCACGCGACGGAAGAGGCCGTGGCTGACGAACTGGCGTGTTCGGCCGGCTTGGTTTGCGGTAAAGACTCACGCATTCCCGCTTGTATAATCCGAGGTTACGCGTATCGGCTTGGCAGAGGGCGTGCATCTCAACTCGTGCGTCCGCCGGAAAAGGATTTATTCCGCTAGCCCTTTGGGAGCAGGTAAGTAAATGCAAGCAATGAATTGGGCCAATGTATGCCACCTGCAAAACACCACGTGGGATGATGCTCAGCAATTCACCTCGTGTGCCGTACGAGCCGCCCTGGAGAAAGTCCTCCTCTCGCTGGACGGCAGGGTGCTTACCCGCGAGCAATGTTTGTTGCTCGCCAATACCACCGGTGATGACCTCTTTGGGCTGGTGGTTGCGGCCAATGAAATTCGCCGGCGCTTGGTCGGCAATGTTGTCAGTTACGTGGTAACCCGCAACATCAACTTCACCAACGTGTGCTTTGTCGGGTGCAAGTTCTGTGCCTTTAGCGTCGGCCCGCGCGATGAGACTGCCTACTTCCTCTCGCTCGACGATATCGCGCGTAAGTCGCGCGAGGCTGAGCAGTGGGGAGCTACTGAGGTCTGCATCCAGGGAGGTCTGCCGCACGGTCTGCCAAAGTTCCACTACCGCGATATCCTGCGCGCTGTTAAATCGGCAACGCCGAAGATGCACACGCATGCTTTCTCCCCCATGGAGATGATTTACGGCGCCGAGCTCACCGGAATGCCGATCCGCGAATACCTGCTGATGCTGAAGGAGAACGGGCTGGATACGCTACCCGGCACTGCGGCCGAGATTCTCGACGACCGCGTGCGGTTCGTGCTCTCGCGGAACAAGCTGACCACAGCGCAATGGTGCGAGGTGATCGAAACCGCTCACCAGTGCGGCATACGCAGTACCTCGACCATGATGTATGGACACACGGAGACATCGGAACATTGGGTGAACCAGTTGCTGCTCCTGCGTGATATTCAGGCGCGCACCGGCAGCTTCACCGAGTTCGTGCCGCTGGGCTTCATTCATGCCAACACGCTGCTCTATGCCCAGGGACTGGCCCGGCCCGGTGGGACGCTTGAAGAGCACCTGAAGGTTCATGCTCTGGCTCGCGTCATGTTGGCCGGATCGATCAGCCACATTCAGGTTTCATGGGTGAAGCTCGGCAGGGCGGTTTCACAACTCTGTCTGCTGGCGGGGGCTGACGATTATGGTGGCACGTTGTTTGAAGAGAACATCTCGCGCCTGGCTGGCGCGACTGCGGGGCAGTATATTTCGACGGTGGAGTTTCAGGAACGTATTCTGGAGCTGGGTCGCACTCCCGCGCAACGTAACACGGTTTACACAAAGTATGACTATCCGGTGGCCAGGCATGATGAGAGTCTCTCAGGGGCTACGGCCCCGGTTCTTTAACAATTATTGTGGCGAAGCTGAAGCTGTGTCCCGTCTCGGCGCGCCATCCGGCATGGACCGCTGGTTCATCGGAGCGAGTGCGTGATCGCGGTGGTCGGGGGAACTGGCCCGGAAGGGTCGGGGCTGGTGCTGCGCTGGGCGCGCGCAGGCGAGTCGGTAATCATCGGATCACGTGACGGCGACCGGGCCAAGGCCGTGGCTGCTCAGTTGGCAGAGCGCGTCGGCCACCTGGGTAGCGTCGAAGGCGCGGAGAACAGCGTTGCGGTGAAGATGTGCGACACCGTGGTCCTTACCGTTCCCTTTTCCGGACAAGCCGATTTGTTGAGGCAACTGAAGCCCTCACTACGCCAGGGGACCGTCCTTATCGACGCCACAGTTCCGCTTGCAGCTGCTGTCGGTGGACGTGCCACGCGCGTCCTGGGCGTGTGGCAAGGCTCGGCAGCTGAACAGGCAGCCGAGATCGTTGGCAAGAGCATCCGTGTCGCTGGCGCATTCCACAGTCTCTCGGCAACTGTACTGAACGGCGATCAGGATGTCGATTGCGATGTGATCGTCTGCAGCGACGATGACGGCGCGCGGCAGGTGGCTTCAGAATTGGCCGTCAAGATTCCCGGTGTGCGAGCCATCGACGGCGGCAAGCTGGAAAATGCTCGCATCGTCGAAGCCATGACAGCGCTGCTGATCACGCTTAATATCCGCCACAAAGTACATGGAGCCGGGTGGAGAGTGACCGGGCTGGGGATTTAGAACGGCGGCCATTGGTCATGGGTAATTCATTGTGTCCCGCGGGCACCCTCAAGCGGCGAACATGTCTTAAATGAGATCCCGGAAGCGACAGGGGGTTCCAGCGTCCAATCTTAGGCTGTTAAGCCATCCCTTCCGAACCGTCGTTGCACCCCGAGCAACCGTCTTCTCGCTCGACGAGACGCGCGGTGCCGTCCGCCAATAGGAGAAACACATCAAGCTGTGGCGCGACGGAATCTTGCTTCAGTGGCGGCCCTGGACGTCGCTCTCTTCCAACGCGACGATGGGCTTGCCATCGGTCTGCTGGCAGTTTGTTCGGATAATCCTTTGTGGGCCGATCGTAGTCTCGCCTGTCAGGTTCTGCATCCTGAACACCAACGCTGAGAACTAAGTGACTGACGAATGCCTGACAACCGAGCTTTTCATGCTTCTCGCAGTGCGCTGGTGATCGGCAGTCGGGAAGCTCTCAGCGCCGGCAGCAGACCCCCGACAAAGCCCATAATTACGGCGAACACGATGCCGAAAACCAGCAGCGGCGGCGTGATCCTGAAGGCGAATGCTAGTTCGCTGAAACTGGTCGTCTGACCGGTACCTGCCGTGTAGCCGTTCATGGTGAATGCGGCGAGACATCCCAGCGCGCCACCGACCACCGCCAGGAGCATCGACTCCAGCACGAACGAAAACAGGATGCTGAAGCGCGAAAAGCCTAGCGCGCGCAGCGTGCCGATCTCGCGCGTGCGCTGCGCGACGATGGCGTACATGGTGTTCATTGCGCCAAACACTGCCCCGATTCCCATGACGATTGCGACGAACGCAGCCAGGCCAAGCAGTGCGACTGCGGTGGGGCCGGCCAGGTTCTCGTAATACTTTGGTTCGGAATCCATCTGGAGCTGCACCCGCGGATTGGCGCGCAGGTCTTTGTCGAAGCCTGCCAACACCGACGGGCTGCTCAGGCGTAACGTCAGAGACTCGCAGCCGCCATTGCGACCGATCGCCGGGGCCATGGCATCGTAATCACCCCATATCTCGCTCTCGAACGAACTGCCGTCGGCGGTGAATAGTCCGACTACCTTCCAGTCCTTTTTCTGGACATTGAGCACGTCGCCTATGTTTAAGCCCTGCACGCGATCGGCAATCTTCTTGCCCACGATTACTTCATACAAGCCGGGCATGAAGTTGCGTCCTCCGACAATCTTGACGTTACTGCGCACCTTGTATGCCATCGGCGACACACCACGAAACGTGATATTGGCCGGCTGGTTGTCAGACCTACGCGGACGGTTCGCCAGGACGACCACCTCGCAAGAGGCCATCGGTTTTCCGTCCCTGTCACGGGCTACCCGGGGATCGACCACGATGGTGTTGGCATCGCCAATCACCATCCACGAAGTCAGCTCCGACATCGATCCCCGCTGCGTCACAATCCCATTCTGAGGTGATCCCGTGTCTCGCAAGGCGAGGCGGAAACCACTCTCCATCGACAGCAGCGTGACAAACACCGCCACCACGAGTCCGATGCCGAAAATAGCCAGCAGCGTTACTTTCCAGCGCTGCCGCAAGTTGCGGATGTTGTAGCTGAGGGGAAGCGCCATCAGATTTGCCTCAACGATTCAGCAATGCGGGCACGATAACCGGTCATCGCGGGGAAAAATCCAGCCGCCAGACCCAATGCCAGGGCTACTCCAACTCCGATCGCAGAGGTCTGGGGTGACAGTCCGAAGTTAGGGAAGCCGGCGACAATGGGACCAATGGCGGGCGCGTCGGGCAGCAATCTGAGGATGAATCCGCTCACCAGAATGCCAAATAGTCCACCCAAAGCTCCGATCAGCAGGGACTCACCCAGAATGAGCGTCATGACTAGTCCGCTGGAAAAACCCAGCGTCTTCAGCACGGCGATCTCCTGCTGGCGCTCCCGCACCGCGATGCTCATGGTATTGGCAGTCACCAGCAGAATCGTGAACGCCACGGCGAGTCCGATGCCGTTCAACAGTAGTGCCAGGTTTCCTGCCATGGCTACGAACCCGGCGAGGAAAGCCTGTTCTGTTTCAGTCTTCGTTTGCGCGTCCGTGTTCATGAACTCGGCGTCAATCGCTTTGCTGATCGTTCCTGCGTGCTTGGGATCATCGATCGATTCGGTCAGCCAGCCGGGCGAGATCTTCCGCCCTGTGGATTCGTAGAGATAATTGAAGTGAAAGTACATCGAGTTCAGATCGGTCGCCGGATACTTCACCTGGTCTGTGTCATAGATGCCGTCGACGACAAACTCAAAAGGATGACCGATACGATAAGGCGGAATGCTGCTCTCGAGCTGGAAGGTGTCGCCGACTTTCCAGCCAAAGCGCTCGGCCAGTTTTCGGCCGATGATACAGCCACGCATGTCGTGCAACCACTTTTCCCTCTGGTCGGGCGGCAACATGATTTCGGGATAAATCTCCAGAAATGGTCCGGCCTCGACGGCGAAGTTCGCAAAGAAATTCTTCGGGTCGCGATAAATACCGCCAAACCATGCATTCATGACCACCGTCTTCACCCCGGGAATGGCGGCAACGCGCGCCTTGTAGGTCATCGGCAGGTTGTAAACGAGGCTGACGTAGTGGCGCGTGACCAGACGGCCGGCATTGCCGCTATGCAAGCCGAAGTTCACCGCCTCAACCACGGTCTGCAAGGTACAGAACAGGAAGATGCAGACCGACATGGCCAGCACCGTACTGAGGGTGCGAATCCAGTTCTTACGCAGATGCTTGAGAATGAGCGGAGCGTATTTCATATCAGGTGGTCAACACTCCTTTCTCGAGATGGCGCAGTGTGTGAGCCCGCCCGGCTGCACGCGGATCGTGCGTGACCATAACGATGGTCTTGCCGAAGTCACGGTTGAAGGTCTCCATGAGCGTCAGAATTTCTTCAGCACTCTTATGATCAAGGTCGCCAGTGGGCTCGTCGGCCACGAGTACGCTGGGATCGGTCACGATGGCGCGGGCGATCGCGACGCGCTGCTCCTGTCCCCCCGAGAGCTGGCGGGGATAGTGCTTCGAGCGGTCTTCCAGTCCGACAATCCTCAGTGCTGTCAGGGCACGTTCACGACGTTCCCTTCCCGACAACGGAGTGAGCAATAGTGGCAGCTCCACGTTTTCCACCGCATTGAGCACGGGTATCAGGTTGTAGAACTGGAAGATGAAGCCGACATTGCGGCTGCGCCACTTAGCCAGCTCACCCTCGGAGAGCGGGTTCAACTCCGTACCGGCGACAACGACTCGGCCCGATGTGGCACGATCGATGCCTGCGATTAAGTTCAGCAGCGTCGTCTTGCCAGAGCCGGAGGGACCCATGAGAGCTACAAACTCGCCGGGCGGCACCTCCAGGTTGATGCCATCCAGCACGGTAATCTGGATACTGTCGCGCTGATAGATCTTGCGGACGTTCTGCACGCTGACGGCGCCAATCTTTGTCGCCACCTCGGCTGTTGTGCTCATGATGTCTCCTCTGTTAGCCATTAGCACTGAGTAATCAGCATTCAGCCGAACCACCGTGTTCTGCTGCGAGAGCAAGTTGCAGCCGGCTGTGTCTGATCCTGACGAAGAAAGAGACTTCCTGTCATCTGCATCGTCGCTGGCTGCTGCTGCCTGCTAATTGCTGAAAAACCATTTGTTATCCCTTCACTCTTACCGAGTCCCCGTCGCGCAGCTTTTGCGGCGGGTCACTCACTAAAGTCTCGGAGCCGACCAGCCCATCTTTCACGATGACCTGGCCGTGCAGATCGGCTCCCGTGACCACTGGCAGCGAATGAACCTTGTTGTTTTCCACCTGGAAGACAACCGATTTGCCATCCCGTGTGGTGACCGCTTCCTTGGGAATCGTTACGATCCTCTGTGGCGGAGCATTTTTGGTTTCTGTTTTCCTGGACGGCTCGAGGAATGTGACATTGCAACTCATTTCCGGCTTCAAGTATTCGTCCTTGTTGGTGATCACGGTTTTCACCGTAACCGTGGCTTTGGTGCGGTCAGCCGTCGGGATCACTTGGCGCAAGTAGCCCTTGTAGGTCTTGTTGGGAACGGCATCGACCTTGATCTCGGCAGGTTGCCCAGCCTTGAGCTCGCCTACGTTGGATTCGTTGACGTCAACCTCCGCCTCCAGCGAGTTCATGTCGGCCATTGCGACGATCGCACCTGACGAGGTAGAAAGATTGACTCCGGGGGCAATCGGCGTCACGCTCTCGCCTACCTCGGTCATCTTCTTGACGACGATTCCGCTGAAGGGAGCGCGAATGATGGTGAAGTCCAGCAAGGCCTCCTGCACCTTCAGATTGGCCTGGTCCTGTTCCAGCGATGCCTGGGCCAACTGTACCTTCGATTTTGCAGCATCATAGGAGTCCTGGGAAACCACCTTGTCGCGCCACATGTCCGCCTGCAACCGGAATTGGCGCTGCGTTTCAGCCAGGTTGGCTTTGGCGTATTCGATATCAGCCTTCGACTTTGCGATGTTTGCCACGTAGTCGCCATTATCGAGAGTGGCAAGCACCTGGCCTTCTTGCACGACACTGCCGGCGTCCACAAGTAAGGTTGCGATGCGGCCTTGAATCTTTGCCGAGACAACGGATTGACGCCGTGCTACCAGGTAACCGGAAGCAGTCAGAATCGGCGTGCCCGCATTCGGACCCGAGGTCGTCTGTACGCTGGCTTGAACGGTTTGGACCTCAAGGGCGTTAAAGTTTGCCAAATCCGGGTGCTGTTTAAAGAAATAAAAGCCGGCCGCTCCCAAAACCATGAACAGCAAGAGAATTACGATCGGACGCCAGGGGGTTTTCCGCGGGACATCACGTTCGATGCGCAGGGATGCCAATTCCTCCTTCAGGTCACGCATGGCGGTCGTGCGGCTCTCCTCAACTTCGACCCCTCTAGTATCTCTTTGTAGCTGCGGCTTTGGAAAGGGCGTAGCTGGCATTTGCAGTCCTTTAATATTCGACGCCGCAACGACCCATACAGTTCTTGAGTACGCTTTGGATTATTGGAAAGTTTCGTCCGTCGACGTAGTGTGGAATGTCAGCGCTACAGGATGACAAATGTCATGGCGGTACGGAGACGCTGAAGTCGTGCCTTTCGGGGCAAGCAGTTTTTCAATTCTTTAGCGGTTTGCTGTGGCTACGATGCTCGCTCTCTGGCAGGCGCGGATGATGCTGCGAAAGAAAGCTTTTGATGTCAGGCCAGAATTCGTTCAGGAGATACGCCTGCGCTACCGAGCCGAGGCTGGCGGCCGCGTTTTCCAGTGTTCCAGGGACAGTCTCATTGCGATAGGGAAGGTACGCATTCGCCAGTGCCGCCTGCGTTAGTTGGCTGAGAATCAGCGATGTGTTGAAGACGTTTCTGCCATCGTCATTACGAGTGATTAGAACCCGGCTAGCGGCATAAGCCATCCGGACGGAGATTGCATTCTCGTGCGAAGGAAAGTAGCGGGGATCTTGATGCAGAAGTCTCGGATAAAAATATCTGCCGATAAAGGCCCCAGCTTCGGCTCCGAGCAGAGTAGCACCATACCGCTTGCCGTAGCCTTCCATGCCGCCGCCGAATTGGGAATAGGCGCCCGACGCCTGCGAGATGAGGGAGTCGAAGACCGCTCCCAGAACCGTATCCGCCGAGTAGGCGCCTCGCCAAAATCGATCGAATTTCTGGTGGCTCGTAAGCGGCACATAGCTGGGCGCATCTGGCAGGGGATGACCGGGAACGAAGTTCTGCGCCATTTTCACCATGTTCTCGTGAGCGAACGTGGACTTGATCACGTCAGGACGCAGACTGACCCGCGAGAAGGCGTTCTGTTGGACCGCGCTCAGTTCAGGCGGCGCTCGTAACAATCCGACCGTGAGAATGTCCGGGGCTAACTGAGGCACCAATCGCAGGGGTGGGGGAGTTAGCGGACCCGAACGCACTGCCGGAGCGAGAAGGGGCGTCCCGGGATCTGGCAAGCCTGGGCTCGCTGGCGTATCTGCAACAAACGCGACGTCGAGCGGCGCTGGGTTCTGTACCTGCGCGCAAAGGCACCCCAGCCCAGCGCAGAAGATCCAGATCGCCAAACCGGCTTTCATACCCGTATCAAAAGCGTGCGTTTCGACTTACAAGAACTTAAGAAGAGATTCCCGCCGAAAAGGCTGGTTCAGTCTGTTGCATTATTATCCGGTTCTCTCGTCATGCGCAACTGTCATTTGTACCAGCAGCAGGGAAACAAGCTTAAGAACCCCAGACCCGGGGTACTCTCGTTCAAAAGAATTTCACAGCCCACGCAATTTCCGCATGTGTGGTTGTCGACGAAGCGTATCCCCATTGACCTGATCATCAAGACAGGATCCGCCTGTCATCTGTCCCGCCAACATTCTTGGCTAGTCTTCGTTTGCTTGTACGAATATTATGTGGTGCATGTTTCGACCAGCCAAGTCATCTCTGGCCGTCTTCATTGTGCTTGCGATTATTAGCTTCACTGGATGCCACCCGAAGCAAAGGCAGAAACCAGTTGCGGTGCGCATCTTTCGTGACCTCAATTCACCCTATGCCCGTGAGCTTGATCACAGGATTCTGGAGTTCCAGCAAACCAACCCCCACGTAAGCTCAGGAGCGCCCATTACCCTGGAGACTTACCAGGCTGGGCAGTATGCCACTTTCCTACAGCAGCACTTGAATCGGGACATCACTACCGAAGTTGTGATTCTGAATTCAGCACAAGATGCTGGCGCAAATCCCGCAGTGCAGTCGGAAATGGGGCACGCCGTCAATATCTGCGCAGCGGTGCGGGCTTGCCCTGCCGAGGTGCCGGCGTTTATTCCGTCCTCCGTGGCGGGAGCATCCGCTGAAGCCGGGCAGCAGTTGCTGTCTTTTCTGCAAAGACCCCCTACCTAGCCTTGAGGAGGCCTAGATTTTCGGCTTTGATTTCCGAGTTGCCCCTTTTTCTTTCCGGCTTCGGATCGGCTTCTGGTCCGCGACCCTGGACGTGCCGGCAGAGGCCGCTCTCTTCGCCGTACCACCTGACATGGGAAGGTTTTTCGCCTCGGCGGCGCGCCACAGGTACCAACTAGCCACACTGCGATAAGGACGCCACCGCTCACCGTAGGCAAGCAACTCTTTCGGCCTGGGCAACTCTTCTAATTTGTGCAGCTTAGCAAAGCCCTTCCGGACACCATAGTCGTCGACCGGCAACACGTCGGGACGGCCAAGCCGGAATAGCAGCAGCATCTCTACAGTCCACCGCCCGATGCCGCGCACAGTATCAATGCGCTTGATGAGCTCTTCGTCACCCATACGATGCGCTTGCTTGACCGTGGGCACCGTTCCATCCGCTGTCTTGGCGGCCAGGTCCCGAATAGCCAACATCTTGGCGCGTGATAGTCCAGCCGAGCGAAGTTGCTCCTCTGGGGCTGAGAGAATCTGTTCCGGGGTCGGAAAACCGTTGACTAACCCGCGCCTTGTGCGCAGCCGTTTCGTGTTCTCCGGGAACAAGGCTTTGACCCGCTCAGTGATCTTCGCGGCCACCTTGCCATTCAACTGCTGGTAGATGATCGCCTCCATCAATGCCTCGAAGATGTTCTGCGTGTTCTCCGGCTGCAGCAGGCACGGGCCCGAATGTTCAATTACGCGTGCCAGGCTGCGGTCAACGCGCGAGAGATATTTGCAAGCATTTGTGTGATCAAGTTTCCTGGGCATTAGCTTCGTTCTCGCTTGAGATCTTGCGTCTCCAACGGTTCACTCTCCAGTGCGGAAATCGTATCATCGTCGACATCCCACATTTTCAGAATTCCAAAGATAGCTCGGGTACTGAATCCGGCGCGCGCCAGCATGCGGAAGGCCCGTGCGGCTTCCCGCGGCCCGGCGGGCTTGATCACGCGCTTCCGTTGCAGGAACTCACGCGCCAGTTGCTGCTCATCGACGGCACCGTAGGCAGCGCCGACGACCTTGTCGATGATGTCGTTATGCACGCCCCTTGCCCTCAAATCCTGCACTACCCGCATGCGACCGAACTTATCGTTCTCTTGACGATAACGCGAATAGTTCTCCGCGTATGCGGTGTCGTTGAGGTAGCACTGCTGTTTCAGCCGCGCGATCACCGCCTCAACCAACAGCTCCCCGTGCTCCTGCAGTCCTACTCGGTTGCGCATCAGGCGCTTGAGTTCTGCAACCGTGCGCATCTTTCGCCCCAATGCCCTGACCGCATATTCGTAAAGCGAATCCTCGTCGTAGGTCCTCGGCGTGCGCTTGAACGGCATGTGGAAGATTATAGTTATCACGAACCCTGGCGCTTGGCGGCGTGTCGAAGAAGAATCGGCGGTGAAACGAATTGGAAGCGATCATCACCATTCCTCAAGAGACGCTGGGAACTCTGCCGGCTGACGTAGTCAGACCTCATTCGGTGGCACTATTGATCACACTTGGCGGCTGTGGCCCTGCTTAACGAGATCCTTCGCTGCACTTCGTTTTTCTGCGACTAGTATTGAGGTTTTCGTGAATACCGTATCCGTTATCAGACGAAATCAGGATATACTCCTGAGTAGACGCCCGATTAGGTTACTTTTCTTGACTAGATGGCTCCTGGGGGATGGAGACCATGACTGGCACTGGGGAAGGTGCGCCTCGTAAACAGCAAACCGGCGTAGCTGTGTCGAGCGGCGAAAGCTCTGCCAACACGCCGAGGCCCGCCCTGGGGCGAGAGGGAAACCCGCCTGTCTCCGATGGTTCCGACGCCACGCTCATTGCACCGGCCGTTCCTGAGAGCGATCCCTCCGACGCGCGGACCATTGTGGGTAAGTCGCGGTCTGACATTACGCCCTCGATGGCTACCGCGGCCTTCAAGGCCATTGGCGCCACGGTCTTTGAAGATGGTACCGTTCTCGGCGGCCGTTACCAAATTCTGAAGCTCCTTGGCATGGGCGGCATGGGTGCCGTCTACAAGGCACGCGATCTTGAAGTTGACCGCATCGTGGGTCTCAAGGTCATCCGTCCCGATCTTGCCGGCAATCCCGCCATCCTGGCGCGCTTCAAGCAGGAGCTGGTGCTTGCCCGCCAGGTGACCCACAAGAACATCATCCGAATCTACGATCTCAACGAAGCCGACGGCGTCAAGTTCATCACCATGGAATTCATTGAAGGTGAGGACTTGCGCTCGATCCTGACGCGACAGAAGAGACTCCCGCCAGTAGAAGCCGTCGGCATCATGCTGCAAACGTGCGCCGGATTGCAGGCCATGCATGTCGAAGGCATCGTCCACCGCGACATGAAGCCGAGCAACATCATGCGCGATGCCGCAGGGCGCGTTGTCATCATGGACTTCGGCCTGGCCAAGACCGTGGAAGGCGACGGCTTGACCCAAACTGGAATGATGATCGGCACGATGGAGTACATGTCACCAGAGCAGGCCATGGGCTCCGATTTGGACGCGCGCTCCGACATTTTCGCTGTCGGTCTGATCTTCTACGAGCTATTGGCGGGATACGTTCCGTTCCGCGCCGAGAGTGCGATTGCCAGCTTGGTCAAGCGGACGCAGGAACGTGCCGTCCCACTGGTGGATGTGGATTCTTCGATCCCTCCGACGCTGAGCGAGATAGTCAGCAAGTGTCTGGAGCGGAATCCCAAAGATCGCTTCAGCTCAGCGCAGGCTCTGATCGAGGAGCTCGACGTCTGGCAGGGCAAACCGCGCTCGAAGGCGCAGGTCGTCGCACGGACCGGTGTTGGAAGTCCGGCGGTTGCCGCGCCGAAAGGGTTCACTTGGAAATGGTTAGCAATCGCGACAGCTGCGCTGGTTCTTTTCGCTGGTGCAGGCACCATCGTGTGGCAAAAGTACCTTTCCAAGGCCCAATCCAAGGTGGCGCAGGGCCCAGTAATGTCCCTGACCATCATCCCGTATTTCAACGCATCGGGCGATGCCAGCCTGAACTGGCTGGGCTCCAGCATTTCGGAGACGCTGAGTTCGGACATTGGCCGATCGACACACCTGCGCCTGGTTTCGCCAACCCGCCTGCAACAGGTGCTGACTGATATGCATGTTTCGCCCGCCTCGCAGCTGGACCAGTCGATGCTTCGCCGGATCGCCGACTTCACCAATGCTGACACAGTTGTCTTCGGCCAATACGTGAAGGCCGGCGATCAGATTCGCATCACCTCAACCATTCTGGATCTTAAGCACGACACCAGTCCGATCGATATCATCACCAACATTGGCAACGAGAAAGACCTGCTGCGCGGGCTGGATGCTTTGGCCCAGGACGTTCGCCAGAAGCTGGCCTCCACACCTGAGATTCTGAAGGAGTTGCAGGCCCACTCAAAGCGGGTGACGACCCAGTCGATACCTGCTTTGCGAGCCTACGAGGAAGGAATGCAGGCGTTTCGGGCGAGTGACAATGCCAGAGCCCGTGCGGAATTTGAGGAGGCGACACGCCAGGACCCGAATTTCGCCCTCGCCTTCTCGCAACTGGCCGACACCTATAGCCGCCTCGGCTTGGACGATAAAGCCGATATCGCCTCTCGTCGCGCCGTGGCCCTCAGCGACAACTTGCCAGCGGCGGATCGCTACCTCATTGAGGCCAGCCACGCGCGGATCATCAATGACATCCCGAAGGCCATTGAGGCATACGAGAACCTGACTAAGGCGAATCCGGGCGATCTGGATGCACAGTTCACGCTGGCTGACCTGTATATGAGTGCCAGCAAGTACGATGAGGCCCGGCAGCGTCTGAAACTAGTGCTCGATGCCGATTCGAAGAATGTCGATGCCCTAGTGTTGGCCGCGAAGGTAGAGCTTTCCTCGGACAATCCCCAAGGCGCGCTTGATTATCTCGGGCGTGGTCTGCCCTACGCTATTCAGTTCAACAAGGAGGAAGTGCAAGGGACTATCTATCATCTGACGGGTGTTGCGTATGCGGCGCTGGACAAGAACGAGGAGGCGCTGAAGAATTTGCAGGACGCATTGGCCATCCGCCGCAAGAATCCGCAGGGGAAAAGGGGTGTCTCACAGACCCTCAACACCATGGCTGGCGTGCTGGATACCGTGGGTCGGTCCGCAGAGGCTCTAGCTGCATACAAGGAAGCCCTGTCTTTGCGACGCGAGATCGGCGACAAGAAGGGTATGGGCCTCACCCTGCTCAATCTTGGGGCGTTTTACGGCGATCACGGCAAGCATAAGGAGGCGTTGCCTCTCTACGCCGAAGCCTTGCAGATCGAGCGTGACTTGAATAATGAGAAGTTGCAGGCGCAGATCCTGAATAATATTGGTACAACCTATTCTCACCAAGGTGAGTACCAGAGTGCACTCACCAACTACCAGCAGTCCTATCAGCTACGGGAAAAGCTCGGTCTCAAGGCGGGAATGGCGGAATCTCTCCACAACCTGGCCGAAACCAACGCCCAGCTCGGTCAATATGACACTGCCATGCAGCAGAACCTCAAGGCGCTGGAACTGTACCGAAACGTAGGTAATCAAAAAGGGGCGGCCACGGTTTCGTCGAGCCTGGGGACTCTGTACTCCGCCCAGGGTCAATATGACCGGGCCTTGAGCGCGCTGCAGAGTGCCGCTGAGGCCTTCAAGAGTGACCAGACGGCTGAAGCGGTTGAAGCCCTGGGCGGCTACGGCGTCACCCTGGCGCAGATGGGCCGTGGGGACGAAGGCCAGAAGAGCATTGAGGACGCCCTGAAAGTGGCAGGCGATATCAAGAACGACAGCCTGACCTCGCTGGTCTTAAATTGGCTGGGAGACAGCTATTTTTACCGCGGTGATTTCTCCTCGGCCCGCCAGCAATATGATCGTGCGCTGCAGGCGGCGCAGAAGAGCGGCGATGAGCAACGTATCGCTCTGTCACGGTTCGACCAGGCCAAAGTCGATGCCTGGCAGGGACACTCGCAGACCGCGATTGCGCCACTGCAAAAGCTCGTGCAAGAGACCGACACCCTGGGTCTCAAGGCCCTTTCTGTCGAAGCTTCCATCTATCTTGCCGACGGGCTGCTTTCGAAAAACAAGACCGATGCTGCCCAGCAGGAGCTGGACAGGGCCATCAATCGCGCCGAGAAACTGGATCTGCGAGTGGAGCAGGCTCGTGCGAAGTACGTACTGGCTCAAATCCTGACTCGGGCCGGCAAAGCGAGGGAAGCGGTTCCGGAATATCGTGAAGTTGTTCGCCTGCTTGAGTCGGTTGGCAAAGAAGAGGGAGCCGCACGCTTTCTCGAGCGAGCAGACATCAAGGACATGTACCGCGACGCTTCCAAGGCGTACGAAGGCGGTATCTAGTTCTGTTACTTTTCCGACAACAAAAACGCCCCGATTAGGCCGGGGCGTTTCTCTTGTGCCAACTCTTTTGCGAAGCTCAGCGCTGTGGTTCGGTGGCAACGGGTTTTGGTGGCTCCGCGACCGTTGGTTGCTCGCCCTGCTGTCCCGTCGTGGGTTTGAACGTGGCTACTAGGTCGGAAAGGTCCTGGCCCTTTCCGTTGGTGGTGCCGTCGGAGGTATTGGGATCGTAACAAGGCGGTTTCGACCCCGGCGGGTTGCAAATGCTAACCCAATTGTTCGTGCCGTTTGGGTCTGCCTTCAGATAATCGGCATTGGCATCGCTGATTGACACCGTGGTGAAGTAGCTGGTGCTCAGCGCGATAAAGGGAGGTGGAGTCACTTTCGGGCATGTTACATTCTGGTGGGTATTCGGGTCCTGGCAAGTCACCGAATAGAGCATGCAATTGCCGCCGGTTCCCAGGTAAGTCACGCACTGCTCGTTCGGGAATACAGTCTGTATGCGGGCGTTCAAGGCTGCGGCGTCTGTCGGGGTTGCAGTCACCGTCATCAGCAGACCGTTAGGGTTGGATCCCGCTGGGTAGGTCACGGCCTGATCATGTCCGCCAAACGTGAAAGTATTGGTCTGCCCGTTGTTGTTAATAACTTGTTGGATCGAGGTCGCCGTGTGCGGAGTGAACTCCCATGCCAGGATATCCTGTGTCGTTGCCTGGTCTGACTGCGATGCCGCGAAGCCCACCCAGGCCTTTCCCGAATCCAGGACGAGGGCATTCGTGCCGTCAATCCTGTAAGGCCGCTTCAAGATCGGCGGCGACGTAGGCTTGGGTGTATGGGTTCCCTTGATAAATTCTGGATCGAGCCAGATCTGCAGCCCGCCTGGTCTGTACTCGATTACGACTTGGTGGATGTTCCCGTCGGCCAGTCTCCCGATGTTCGAGGTGATTGCATTTGGATCCTTATTCAGCAGGCAACTGGTCACATCGTGGTTGTCGCCGATGGTGTACGTCCCGGTCAGGTGAACCGGGGTATTCACGCTGCTGCCACAGCTCTGGATGGCCACGTGATTGCTGGTTGGGTCCCACGACTGCTCGGCGATATCGAACTCGATTGCCAGGCTGTTGTAAATACCGGCGTAGCCCATGGCGCCGAATTGCGAGGGATCGGCACCAGCACCCAGCGCCGTGATTCCCGCGCCAGTAGCTCCCATGGTGGAATCCGTTTTCGATGAATTCTGTATCAGGAAGACCAGGCCTTCAGCGGGACCTGACTCGCTTGTAGGGCTGTGCATCGCAAATTCGACATACGTTGTGAAGCCCATGTTCACCGGTTGCTTGCCGCCGCCGGGCTTCGCAGGAATCGCAAAGAAAACGCTCGACCTCTCTGGATTTCCGGCTGGCCTCGGTCCGTCGGTAAGGCGCAACACATGGTAGGTCTTGTCCTGGTTCTGCCATGTGGCTTGGTGGGCGCTTCCGTTCAGTTGCAAGTTCTCGATCGACGAGAAATCGGTGAACCTTATCTGTTGCGCCCCTGCGCTTGTGAAACAGAGCGAAACAATCATGGCCGCGAAGAGCACGCCCGGGGCGTTTGTTCCAGACTGCATGGTTAGACCTTTTCTCGCGCGATAACAGCGGCGCGTTCGACGTTTGTCGCGTTCGAGACCTCTCGACCAGACTCAGTGACTTTTATTTGCGCGCGCAATTTTGGCGGGTTATGCCGGTCATGTCAAGTAATATCGGAGTGGTTACCATGCGCCTGGACGAGGCCCACGCTTGGAGGCGCAGGCAGCCGGTTCAGTGGCTCGGACCGAAGGCGCGACAGGCAATTTCGTGAGCAAGTTGTGGCCGGGTGGTGTATGATGGAGTTGCGTTTGTTCGAACGGCGCGTTTAGCAGCCATCCCTCTCGTAGCTTGAGCGATTCCTGCCTGTAACCTTCCGATCCGCCAGCGCAATATCAAGATCAAGGAATTTCGAAACACAATGGAACAAGGAACAGTAAAGTGGTTTAACGATGCCAAAGGTTTTGGCTTTATTTCACGGCAGAACGGCGAAGATGTCTTCGTCCACTTCTCTGCCATCCAGGCGAACGGTTTTCGTTCGTTGCAGGAAGGCCAGCAGGTAAGTTTCGAGGTAAAGCGTGGCGCCAAAGGCTGGCAGGCGGAGAACGTTCAGGTTCTCTAAACGCTCCAAGACACCACGGAAGGGCGGCAAGGGCTGCCCTTTCCCTTTTGCTGAGTAAGCCTTCTCGATGCGAGTCTCAAGTCGTAAGCACCCAACCACGGTCGTAAGCGGCAGGACGTCTGACCCGTGTACCGGCCCTCTTCCAGCAGCGAGGTAGCGATGAAAAACATTTATGTTGGGAACCTGTCCTTTGATGCGAGTGAAGACCAAGTCCGCTCGTTGTTTGAGGCTTACGGTGCGGTCGATCGAGTCAGCATTATCACGGATCGCGACACCGGCCAGCCACGCGGGTTCGCCTTCGTCGAAATGACCGACGACGAAGCGGCAAGCAGAGCCATGGACGCACTCAACGGCACCAATCTGGGCGGTCGCAACCTGACGGTGAACGAGGCACGCCCCAAGGCCGAACGTCCCCGCAGCGGTGGCGGTCGCGGCGGCTTCGGTGGGCGCGGCGGTCGCGGCAACCGCGGAGACGGCGGCAACTGGGGGCGTTACTAGCCGCACCACGTCGTTAGAAAGGCGCCGCGCGGGTGGCGCTTTTTGTCTTTGGGCGACCGGTGTGCTCGGAGGCGCATCTCAGCCATACGTCGCCGAAGGAGGCTGCCACGCATGACACGCGATGCTCGACTAGTCTCTGGCATCATTCTTATCACGGTGCCTACCATCCAGTACGGCGGATACTTTCTTCTGACACAGCTTGCCGACAAGACTTCCGGCTACATGGACAACGCGCTTCGTCAGAACTTCTTTCGCGCCGGACACGCGCACGCCGGCGTGATTGTCATCCTGTCGTTGATTTGCCAGCTCCTGGCTGATGCCGCTGCTTTGCCGGATGCGCTGCTTTGGATCGATCGACTGGGAATTCCGCTCTCCGCCATCCTGATTTCGGCCGGCTTCTTTTTCTCCACCCTCTCTCCGTCAGCCGGCGAGCCGACTCGTGCGGTCTGGCTGATCTATTGCGGAGCGGCAATCCTGGCGTTCGGGGTCATCACGCTTGGCGTGGGATTGCTGCGGTCAACGATGGTCAGCTGACGGCCGCCGAACCAACTATCCAGGACCGAGAACCAGCCGCACATGTGCTGTCTTCCCGACGGCGAAGACCGTGAGCGCGTGCACATCGTGTTCCCCCTGTTGCACCGTGACAGTAGACCTCTTTGTGTCTACATAAGCAGAGACGGCGCGATCAGGACCGATCAAGGGTGCGAATTCAAGTGTGAATGGCTCGCCATCGTTGACGACTGTGAGCCTGATTTCTTTTTCGCCGCGCTCAATTACCAGTGCCAGTCTCCGGTCTCCCAGCCGGTAATTTTGCAGAGTTACTCGCGTCCATTGCGGCAGAAGATGCGGTTCGAAACGCAGTTTGTCATGAGGTACATCGGGATCAAGTCCGAGAACGCCACGCACCGTCGAGGTCAGCAGCGCCGCCGAGGACCAGGTTTGTTCAGGGACGGCGACGTCCAGCGGACGATACGTTGCACCCGAAAGCACTTCAGGAATGTGTCCCGGCGAGTCGAGGAAGGATTCCTTCACCAGTGCCCGCCACATCGGCCACCCCTGCTCGGGCCGATGGGCTACCAGTGTGGCGAGTACGTAAAAACTCGTTGTCAGAGGCCACACGCTGCCATGCGCATACGAGTCCGGTTGGTAATTAGGGTCGTCGCTGGGAATACTGCGCAGTCCCCATGCAGTCTGAAATGCTGGTTGGGCCAGACGGTCGAGCACCAACTCGCGCTCTGGTGAGGGAATCAGTCCCTGCCAGACGCCCCACGCTGGCGAAGCCATCTGCTGCGTGAGCCGTCGTCCTCCCGCGCGGAGGCCTTCGAAATAGTAACTATGCGCGGGGTCCCAGAACTCACTCAGCGACGCTCTGGCCCTTACCGAAGCCTGATGGGCCTCGTTGCTTAGTGATGGTTTTCCAGCAGCCGCGGCCAACACAGCGAAGGCGTCAGCGCCGGCGGCCCAAACCATCTCGAGCGGGAGCTCTTTCTCGGTGCGATCGGCTTCATTTTCGTTAACCCCTGATTGATCCGGGGGAATTATCAGCAACCCGTCCTGGGGGTCGAGATGCGCGAGACAGAAACGCCATGCCGCCTCCAGAGACTGCCAGCTTGTCTCGAACAAGCCGCGGTCGCCACTGGCTTGCCAGATGTTGCCCATGGCTAGCAGGTAGAGTGGGCTGATATCGGTGTGGCGGTAGATATATGGATAACGACGGAACCAATCGATATACGTGGCGCTCTGGGAAATCTCGTGCCACATCGCGCCGGTTTCCGAATTCTGATACTTGCGAATGAACTTTAGCTCCTCTGCTACCTCATCGTGAGCGTTCTCCGCTTCCAGGGCCCACGTGGTGACCAGGGCATCGCCGGCAAAGAACCACGCATACTGTGGCCGCCGCGTCGGCCACGTTGGTCCATATCCGGCGACCATGCCGCATCCCAAATCAGGATTGCAGGCGTAAGCCTGGTCCAGCGCGATTGAAGCCCAGGCGAGCGCCTGGTCTGTCTCGGCGTCACCAGTCTCGATTTGCAGCAACTCGCGGGGAAGGTCACTGTAATGTCGCTCCGCCTGCTGCTGCCATGGCCGGTTTTCCTTGACTGCCTGTGTGTAGAGGGTTACTGCGTCGTAGCTCTTCGGCATGCCGATCGTAGCGATTACCGGCACCACTGTATGAGGCAAAGCCCTCACATCGAAAGAGAGGGTGCGGTCTGTCTTCCAGGGCTCGCTGCGATCCATGGGGTCAGAGTGCGATTCCGCCTCGGGAGAGCCAATACGTGCGTGATAGGTTCCACTGGGCTCTTCGATTTGAAAGGCATGATTGGCTTCATCCCACCCGTAGCTCTGGCCCCCGATTCCAGCAGGCCACATGAGATCCAGATCCGGGCGAAATGTCACCCTGATATTTACCGGCTCCGACGATTCCACCTCATAAAGAACAAGCAGCACAGCTTCTACTGTCGGGACGAAGAGTGTCTCACGCACGCGAATCCCATCGGATGCATAGAAGCGTGTCACTCTGGTGGGCGTCACGCGGGCCCTCTGCGCGATCGAGCGAGCCTCGATGCGGACGTCGCTGCCTTTCTTGCCAAAGCTGACGCGAAGATCATGAAACACGCGGAAGGGATAGATATAGCCTTCCACACCTTCTGTGCCCATGGTGAGAAGGAATCCGCGCCTTCCCTTGGCGGCAAAGAACCGATGTCCCAGGTCACCCTCCCAGACCAGTGCGGAGGGAGAAGAAGGGTTGTCCGCCGGCGCCGTCTGGGCAATGCTTCCACAGGTGATGCAGAGCACGACGCAGAGAGTGGCCCTTCGAAGCGATCGCGCAGACGTCGAGTTCATCGCGTGCTGAGCATTATGACTCAGCGGGGGAAGCCCATCGCGATTGGCCTTTGGCAGCTTTACGTTTTTGTGAATACAACGAAGCATCGTTTTCAACCGTCGTGGAGTTGGGCCGGGTGGCAGACGAACCGGCCCACAGATCGCTGAAAAACTCATTATGCTTTCCACCAGGAACTAATGTAATAGGCTAAGGAGACTGGAAACGATCAGCAGCAGGATGAGGCTCTCATGTACCTGGCGCCCTGAAAGCCTTCGTGCCGGCAAGTCTTCCGTCGCGAACGAATTCGCAAGAAAATGATAGATGAGGCGGCGCGGAAGTGGATTTTGGGGAACTGCTTGGCGTGCGCCGCTTCCAAAAAAGGATACTCTAGAAAGGATTCGAGTCCGTGTCATTCGCCCCTCCTACCATCAAGTCGCCCTGGACCAAGCGGATCGATCGCGCGCGGGACCTTGCCGCACGGATGCCATCGTCGAAACAGCTGCTGGACTGCTATCTGCACATTCTTGAATTCCAACACGAGGTGCACAAGGGCATTGCGCAGCAGCCCGTCGGACCTGTTGTTCTTGACGCCACCGCGCTGCGGCAACGAATCAACCTCGACGACGCCGTAAGGCATTTCCCGGCACTGGCTGCCTTGGTGCAGCGAGTGGGCCCGCCTAAGCTGGCAGAAAGAGCCCAGCGTTTGCACAGTATGACGCGTGAACAGTTGCGAGATCTTCTGAGCAAAGTTGCTTCAGGGAGCGAGTTGGATAACGAGAACGCATTCTTCGCCCGTGTGCTTTTGCAGCCTTATGCCGAGCAACTCGCACGGACGAGTGACGCCAAAGGGCCGACCGTTATCGGAAACAAGTGCCCGCGTTGTGGAGGGGAGCCACAGCTTGCCGTCATTCGTCCGGAAGGTGATGGTGGGAAACGCTCGCTCTTGTGTTCGCTCTGCCAGTGGGAATGGGAATTCCGCAGGATCTGGTGCCCGGCCTGCGGCGAAGAGAACCACGAAAAACTGCCCCGGTATTCTGCCGAAGGCATTCCGGCAGTGCGAGTGGAAGCCTGCGAGACCTGTAGGCGCTACCTCAAATCGATTGATTTGACCGTGGACGGCCACGCCATTCCCATCGTGGACGAAGTTGCAACTGTGCCACTGGATCTGTGGGCAGTGGATAGGGGATACCAAAAGCTGAAGCTGAATGTCCTGGGTTTCTGATGTTCGGTCGGGCACACAGTTTGAGGTCGTTGGTTTTACATTTCTGGCACACCATCCGAAGGAACATCCCGTGAGAACATTGGCCCCTGCCCACATTGGCCCCTGCCCCGTTGACTGCCATGCACTCGCGGTTGTACGCTTTTGTCGATTTGTTGGTCCCGGTGAGGCTGCCTGTCGTAGCGGCGACTTGGTAGAGAGTGGTGGATCCAACACTAGCCATTTCGAACATCCTCTGGCGAAGCGCTTCGAGCGCGTACGCTCTTTGTATTCCAACATCCTACAATCCCGACCGTTCCTGTGGAGGTTCGCGCCATGGATGTATCCAGACGTACATTCGTAAAGACAGGCATTGCTGGTATCGTTGGCTTCTCGGCATTCGGCTTTGATGTCCAGCCTTTGGTCGCGCAGTCGCAGTCGCTGAAGATTTCGCGCACAACGGAAACGCGCAGCACATGCCCATACTGCTCGGTGAGTTGCGGCGTCATCATCCACACTATCGGAGACAAAGCCAAGAATGTCACGCCCCAGGTTGTGCATGTCGAAGGCGATCCCGACCATCCGATCAATCGTGGCACGCTTTGTCCCAAGGGCGCCTCGCTCCAGCAGGACATTCAGAACGAACGCCGCCTGCTGAAGCCGCAGGTAAGGCGACCCGGATCCGATCACTGGGAAGATATCTCATGGGATCAGGCGATCGATGAGATCGCGCGCTGGACCAAGAAGACCCGTGACGAGACGTTTATTCAGACCGACGCCAACGGCCAGACCGTGAACCGGCTGGAGTCGGTAGCCTTCACGGGTGGCTGCACCGATACCAACGAGTTCAATTACCTGGTCGTGAAGACAATGCGCAGTCTGGGGGTGGTGGGCCTGGAAAACCAGGCTCGTGTTTGACACGCCCCCACGGTCTCAAGTTTGGGACCAACTTTCGGGCGCGGGGCCATGACCAATGGCTGGATCGACATCAAGAACACCGACATGATGTTGATCATGGGTGGCAATCCAGCGGAGAACCATCCTTGCGGTTTCAAATGGGTAGTCGAGGCCAAGCGCAATCGCAATGCCAAGATCATCGTTGTCGATCCCCGCTTCACCCGCACTGCGTCGCAGGCTGACTTGTTCTTACAAATCCGGGCCGGCAGCGACATCGCCTTCCTTGGCGGTCTCATCAACTATGCCATCGAACGGGGCCGTGTAGCCAAAGAGTATCTTGTCAACTACACCAACGCTGCCTTTCTCATCAAGGAGGGGTTCAAGCTGCCCGAAGATGGCCTGTTCTCTGGCTTCGATGCGGCAACCGCGACCTACAACAAGGCTACGTGGAATTACGAGGAGGGCGGCAATGAAACCGGGAAGTTTGTGCCGGTGGCCGCTCCAGCAGCCGGGGCGCCGTCCCAAGGAGCCGCGACGGCAGGCGCGGCGGGGCACGGCGCCGAAGGACAGGGCTATCAGGCGCAGGGGCCGGCAGGCACAAAGGCCATGGGTGGCGGACCAATCCCGCCACCGTCTCTGCCGCCAAAGATTGCCTACGACCTCTCGCTCGAGCATCCGCAATGCGTTTATCAACTGCTGAAGGAGCAATACTCGCGTTATACGCCAGAGATGGTGTCGCGCATTACCGGCATTCCCAGGGACCAACTCTTGAAGGCCTACGACCTATACACCTCCGTCCGCAAAGATGGCGACATTAAAAAGGCGGCCACGATTATTTACGCCGTCGGCTGGACGCAGCATAGCTTTGGCACGCAGATTATCCGCACCGCGGCAATGGTGCAGTTGCTGATGGGCAATGTCGGCCGCGCCGGCGGGGGGGTGAACGCCCTGCGCGGACACTCGAACATACAGGGCGCAACGGACATGGCAGGTATCTTCGATATCCTTCCCGGCTACCTCAAGATGCCCACACCAACGGACAAGGACCTGAAGACCTTCCTGGACCGGGTAACGCCGAAGACTTCAAAACCGAATGAGTGGGAATCCTTCAATTACTGGTCGAACACGCCCAAGTTCATGGTGTCGTTCTTGAAAGCCATGTACGGGAACAATGCGACCCAAGAGAACGATTTCGCCTTCCATTACCTGCCGAAAATCGACCGCAGATATTCATGGGTTGAAATCTGGAACGACATGTACAACGGCAAGATCAAGGGATTCTTCGCCTTCGGCATGAACGGGGTGATGATCGGTCCGGATTCGCAGAAGAACATTGACTCCCTGAAGAAGACTGATTTTCTGGTGGTCTGCGAGATTTATCCCGACGAAACCAGCAGTTTCTGGATGGCGCCGGGCACGACCGCCGACGACATGAAGAAGATCAACACGACGGTCTACCGGCTACCTGGAGCCGGGTTCGCTGAAAAGGACGGAACATTCGTCAATTCGGCCCGCTGGCTGCAATGGAAGAACGTTGCACTTCCGCCGCCCGGAGACTGCCGTCTCGACCAGGACATTCTGGCGCAGATCTTCCTGAAGGTGCGAGAGCTATATCAGAAAGAAGGAGGTAAGTTTCCCGATCCAATCCTGCAAGCATCGTGGACTTACACTCTTCCTGCACATCCCGCACTGGCAGAAGTGGCGAAGGAGATTAATGGCAAGGCGCTGGCCGACATCAGCGACGAGAAGACCGGTATTTCGCTGAAAGCCGGCCAGCAGCTGCCGGGATTCGCGATGCTGCACGACGACGGCACTACCATGTGCGGCAATTGGCTTTACTGTGGCTCATGGACGGAAGCCGGCCCCATGTTGCAGCGTCGGGGAACCGAGGATCCATCAGGATTGGGGATTTACCCGAACTGGGCGTGGTCCTGGCCGGCCAACCGGCGTGTGCTGTACAACCGTGCCTCCTGCAATCTCGATGGCAAGCCGTGGGACCCGCAGCGCGTTCAAATCTGGTGGAATGAGACGGCTCAGAAGTGGGTAGGCAATGACGTCCCTGACTTCAAGCCGGATTCCAAACCGCAGGAACACATGGGCCCATTCATCATGAATCCGGAAGGTATTGGACGCCTTTTTGTGCCGCTCGGGGCTATGGCTGATGGTCCGTTCCCCGAACACTATGAGCCTATCGAGAGTCCGGTCGACAACCCACTGCACCCCAACCAGTCCAACAATCCCGTCGTAAAGAAGTTCAAAACACCGCTGGATAAATACGGGACGGCGAAGGAAGGATACAACATCGTCTGCACTACCTACCGTCTCACCGAGCACTATCACTACTGGACCAAGAACAATCCTATGAACGTGCAATTGGTGCCCGTGCCTTTCGTTGAGATACCTGACGAGCTCGCCGACCAGATGGGTATTAAAGGCGGCGACAAGGTAAAGGTGATCAGCATTCGCAGCGAGTATATTGCCAAGGCGATGGTCACGAAGCGAATCAAGGCTATGAATGTGGACGGCAAGAAGACCTATCAGATTGGCATACCGATCCACTGGGGCTTCCTGGGTATTTCCGAGGACGTAGACCGAACTGCGAAGACCCCCGTGAACCTGCTGACGCCTACGATTATCGATCCCAATGCTTACACGCCGGAGTTCAAGGGCTTCCTCGTCAAGTTGGAGAAAGCCTAGGAGGCGCACGATGGGCGATCGAACGACATTGCAAATCCAGCAGATCTCAGGCCACCCCGGACCCGTCCCCGGCAAGGGGATGCAACGGCAGGACACCGTGTGCAAGCTTATCGATACCACCACCTGCATCGGCTGCAAGGCCTGCGAAGTGGCCTGCGTCGAGTGGAACGACATGCCGTTCCAGACGACGCATTTCGACAACACCTACCAGACCATGCCGGACACCGACTGGAATTACTGGAACTTGATCAAGTTCAACGAGGACCAGCATTCCGATGGCAGCTTCGCCTGGTTAATGCGCAAGCACCAATGCATGCATTGTGCCGATCCCGGCTGCCTGCGGGCCTGTCCCGCCGACGGCGCCATCGTACAGTACTCGAACGGTATCGTGGATTTTCATCAGGAGAATTGCATCGGGTGCCAATTCTGCGTTTCGGGATGTCCCTTCAACATACCCAAATTCAATCCCAACACGAAGAAGGTGTACAAGTGCACGCTCTGCTCCGATCGCGTAAGCGCAGGCCTGGAGCCGGCCTGCATAAAGTCGTGTCCTACCGGCTGCCTGCACTTCGGCACCAAGGACGATATGAAATACCTGGCGGAACAGCGGGCCAAGCAGCTGCGCGATGTTTCCGGATTCAAGGATGCAGGTGTTTACGACCCTGATACCATCGGAGGCACCCACGTTATCTACGTTCTGCATGACATCACTAAGCCGGAGAAGTATGGCGACCTGCCGGCGAGGCCCCGTATTCCACTGAGCTTCACGGTGTGGAAGGACTTCTTCAAGCCACTCGGTCTATTTGGCGCTATGCTGGGCTTCGTCGGAGTGGTGATGCACTACGTTTTCGAGGGTCCACGCCGAGCACAGCCCACGCCGCCCATCAAGGAGATTGTCCCGCCGCCACCTGTCGCGCGGAAGGAGAACTAGATGGCTACATCAGTGAATCGCTTCGAGCATCGGCCCAACGCCATCGACCGTATGGGTCAGACGGTGGTGTACGAAGGCGAGATGCTGCGCCACCCGGTCTACACTCGCTTCCTGCATTGGATGGTAGGTATATTTTTCTTCCTCGCGTTGCTGTCCGGTTTCGGCATTTACCTCCCGTGGATCTTCCGCTTTTTCACGCCCCTGTTTGGCGGTGGGGCCATGACGCGTTTCCTGCATCCCTGGTTCGGCTTGGGGTTCGTGATTTTCTTCGGCCTGCAACTGTTGAACTGGCGGGATGTCATGCGCTGGACTCCGGCAGATTCACGCTGGATGAAGCGGATTACGGCCTACATGAAGAACGCGGAGGCGATGGAGCCGAAGGATGTCGGCTTCTTCAACGCCGGCCAGAAGCTCCAGTTCTGGGAGATCGTCTGCGGCTGCGTCGCTTACGTCATCACCGGCTTTATCATGTGGTTTCCGGAAATCTTTGGCCGGATGCTGGTGGCGATCTCGTACGTCATCCACGACATTTCAGCCCTGGTCATGCTGTTCGGCATCTTCTTCCACATCTATCTCAGCACCTTCGGCGAGCCTGGCACGATTCAGTCAATGACCCGTGGTACGGTGAGCGAGGCCTGGGCGTGGACTCATCATCCCGCCTGGTACCAGGAAGTCACCGGCCGGGATGCCTACGAGGCCATGCAAGCAGAGCGCCGACAGCTGGAACGGGACAAAAACTAGGATTAGTGCTGGATTTCATATCGCTTTCTGCGTGCGAGCGCATCTGCCTACTCATGAGCCGAATGAAGCACTATGGCAGGCGTCGCGTCGCAACATGAGATGACTCCGGCCGGTTACGCCTTGGCGATTCGCAGCAGATCGCGCAGCTTGCGAATCTTCAGGCTATCTAATATGCAGATCAGCTTTTGCCATAAGCGTGCAGTAACAAACGCATCATCGAGGGCGTGGTGGGCTTCGCGAAAATCGAGGCCATAGATCTTCGCCAGTGCCGCCAGGCTGACGTTCGCCAGTTGTTGCTCCATGTCTTCGCGATACGGTCCATGCTGGAGAATCCAGCGATGAACACGTGCCGTGCAAATTGCCGGATTGTTCAGGCGGTGGCTTGAATCACCCAACTCCTTGCGCAGCGCTTTCAGGTCGATATTCACAAAATGTCCAACTAGGACTTTGCCCGCGATGAACTCCTGCAGCTCGGCGAGCGCCTGCTGGGGTGGCTGACCGTTTTGTATGTCGTTCGGCCGGAGCTTGTGAATCAGGACGCTCTGCGCCGGTACCATCACGCCCGGGTTGACAATGCGGTAAAACTGTTCGCCAATCGCGATCTTGTTCCCGTTCATCACGATAGCGCCTATGGAAAGCAGGCGATTGTTGCGGTTATCAAGCGTTGTCAGTTCTGTATCGAGCACTGCATACTGCAATAGCGGTAGAGGGGTGTCGGCGGGAAACGGAAAATCTGCTTCCTCGTGCCCGGCACCACGCTTGAGCCACGCGGTCATTGTCATTGACCCAGCTGTGACCACACTGCTGTCCGGAATCTGCGATCAATCACCGATTGCAAACGCGTGATGGTGTGAAACGCCTCCTTCAACATGTTCCGTTGCAGGTGGCTCAGGTTCTTGGGTGCGATGAAATTACTCAACGGTTCGCCGGCGCGTGCCTGTCGCAGCTGGTTCTCCAGCCGCAACAGTGTCAGGAACTCGAATGTTTCCCGTACTTCTTTGAAAAGCGTGCATTCCTCATCCGTGAGGGATTGTGCCGCGGCAAGTCGGTCAATGGTGTTCGTCAGTTCGGAGCCTGCGTCGAGAGCGAAGAGCCGAGCTGCATTTACGATCGGCCCTGTCCCAAGGGTTTTAAGATCGAGCTGTTCCTTGTGCTCACCGGTGCGATCGAAGACGAATGTCCTGAAGAATCCCAACGGCGGCCTCTGATCGTTGGTGATAAACGCCAGAATCGACTTGAAGAAGCCCGCATCTTTCAGCCGGTCACGGTTGTGTTTCGCCAGGTCACGGAAGAGTGAGAAGTCGCCGCCAACCGGCCGCATATCGAAGACGATGAGCGCATCCTGGGTCTGGCGCAGCTCACCCGACTCGATCCACGATGCCAAACAATCAGCGGCTGTCGCCAGTGCCGGTTGCTGGCCATGTAGTCGCCGATGCAGGGTGGGTATCCGCACCGCTCCAAGGCCCTGCGGACAAAGCTGGCGAGTTCTGAGAAGTATTGCTTTGCCGCGGGGTCACCCTCTGCGGCATCTGCGAGGATCAAACCATTGTCCTGGTCGGTCTTGAAGGTTTGCTCGCGGCGTCCTTCGCTGCCGAATACGACCCAACAGTAGGGAACCGGTGGGGATCCGACGTGCTCTTCTGCAAGCTCCAGGACCTTCGACATCAGCCTGTCGTTTAGTTCAGCGACCACCCGTGTGAGTGGCTGGCGCGGGCACCTTCGCGCATTAGCAGCGGCAGCAAGTCGCCGATCTGCTTTTGGGCCCTGGCGAGATCGTCCAAGTTCTTCTGCTGCCCCAGGTGGCGCGCCAGGCTGAGCGGCGATTTGCCCTGCAAAAGCAATAAGTCGTGGCTTGTGAGCACACGCTTGGGAATTCCCTCCTTGGTTATGAGCAAG
>Ga0306920_100001319_pt1 | contig 30617 bp, 26 predicted proteins | sample flu12Cox44000170_FD_204666 | JGI IMG/M metagenome (GOLD analysis project Ga0306920, IMG submission 204666) | Lab enrichment of tropical soil microbial communities from Luquillo Experimental Forest, Puerto Rico - flux4day.12C.oxic.44.000.170 (v2)... | ecosystem: Environmental > Terrestrial >... | reverse complement strand
CGAACGATGATGGCAAAAGGGGTAGTCAAGGAGGGTGAGCACTTTTTTCATGTGGGCCGTCGAACGGTCTTCAAATGGGAGGCCGTGGTTGAGTTTATAGAGCGCAAGTCGGACACAGACCGTTCGGCTATCCCCCATTTTCGAGACGCTCGACTTGATGCCAGGAAAGCGTAACAGGAAACGCCGGGCTTGCTCGGTGCAACGTACCCGAGCAGGGCTACTACGATTCCGCTTCAGGTGGAAACTTCCTGACGGACGCGCCTGCTATTTTTCTGAGGCAACCGCTCTGCCTGACAATCCGGCAAATCGGCTCGTTGTCGAAAAGCAAGCAACTGTTATTGGTGCGGAAATACGCGCGGGCATATTCGACTATCTCAAGTGGTTCCCGGGCGGAAATCGCTCAAAGGATTTCGAAGCGCCAAAGAAACCCCCTGGATCTCGGGCCGGAGAAAGGCTCAGCATCCGCGACTACTATGAACATTGGATTCGCGACAAGGCTCCGCCAAATGTACGGGCATCGCTTGGGCGCGACTACCGGAGCCATTTTTGTAATTACATCTTGGACAAGTTTGGGGATGTTTTGCTCAGTGACCTCTCACTGGCTCATCTAGAAGACCTCAGGACGTCGTTGCGGACCAGGGGTCTATCCGAGAAAACGATACGGAATGTTGTAGACGGCTCGTTTCGGGCGATGGTTCGTGACGCAGGCCGAGATGATATCCGCGTTGGATTTCCGTTCGCTAGAGTCAGATGGGCTGAAAAGATCATTCCCGGACCGTCGCCCCTGACTGACGAAGAGCGGGACCGCGTCCTCGACTATTTCAAAGCGAAGCGGTGGAAGGTTGGCGGCTTCAACGACACCGTACGCCACTATCCATATTTCGCGTTTCTCTACACACTCTTTTTCACCGGCATGCGGCCTTCGGAACTGTGTGCAGTTCGAATCCGAAGCGTAAACCTCAAAGCGGGGAGCATCCAGGTAGACCGGTCGCGGCACCTCGGCGTGGAGGCGGCGCCCAAGACGCAGCGCGCTCGCCGAGCTGTGAGGCTGACCGGAACAAATATCGAGGTGCTCAAGCCGCTCGTCCCTTTGAGAGCCCACCCGGATGATTACGTTTTCAGGAATGTGCGTCGCGAGCCAATTGAGCCGGCAAATTTCTACGACCTATTTCGAGATGCGCAACGTGCCCTCGAAATCTCGCCGCTCCGGGACCTCTATTCTACAAAAGACACTTATATATCGCTGGCGCTCACGAATGGCGTGAGCCTGACGTGGCTATCCGAACAAACCGGTGTGGCGGTCGCGACCATTTTAAAGCATTACGGCCGCTTTGTTCACTCATCACAGAGCGACGCCATCGAGCTTGCCAGAATCGACCGCGAACAGCCTTCGCTTGAGGCCGCGGAGTTTGAACACCACTTTGGACACCGGGACCGGCCTATTGGAAAAAACCTGCGATTTTCCTTGGTGCCAGTGGCGTCCCCGACGGGATTTGAACCCGTGTTACCGACGTGAAAGGCCGGTGTCCTAGGCCGAGCTAGACGACGGGGACGTTGGGCGGCAAGCGTGCCCGCGAAACGCATGCATCCGATGGCCTGCCGAGGCTATCAGAGCCGAAAGAATGGGGGCAAGGCTATTCGTCACAGCACATGATCATTTCCGGATGGCGGTGAGAGCCTCCTTCATCGCCGCGACGGCGAAATCAATTTCGTCCTCGGCTATCGTTAACGGCGGTGCCAGCCGGACGACGTGGCCGGCGTTGAGTGTCCAGTTCACGACGACGCCTCGCGACAACGTCTCGGCGACGAACTGGTGCGCCATCAATGACTCGGCGAACTCGATTCCGATCAGCAGACCCGCACCGCGAATATCGACCACTTCAGACCCCAGCAGGTCCACGAGTCGCTGCCGCAACAGGGCTCCCATCGTCTCGGCACGTTCCCAGAGCCGCTGCTCGACGATCGTCTCCAGGGCGGCGCCCCCGGCGGCACACGATACGGGATGGCCGCCAAAGGTTGTGATATGCCCGAGCGGAGGGTTCCTGGACAGCACGGAAAGAACCGCGTCCGGCCCGCAGAACGCCCCGAGCGGAAGTCCTCCGCCGAGCGCCTTGGCCAGAACCACGATATCCGGTGCAACCCCGAAATGCTCAAGCGCGAAGAGCCTGCCCGTGCGCCCCAGCCCAGTCAGAACTTCGTCGAAAATCAGCAACGTACCGCTTCGGGTGCATTGGCGACGGAGCGCCTCGATAAAACTCCGATGCGGGATCCTGACCCCGCCTTCGGCCTGAACCGGTTCAACCACCACCGCCGCCACGCGTTCGTCTATAATGCCCAAAGCGGACTCGTCATCGTAGCGCAAATGGAGCACCGGACCCGGTAATTCGCCGAACGGAGCGCGGAACTCAGCATTGCCGGCGAGCGCCAACGCACCCATCGTGTCCCCGTGATAGGCCCCATCGAACGCGGCGAAGGCCGGCCGGCTGGTATATTTCCGCGCCGTCTTCAGAGCGCCCTCAATCGCTTCGGCCCCGCTGCTAGTGAAGTAGACGCGGCCGAGTCCGGGCGGCAGCACGCGAGCCAACTCGGCCGCGAGCGTCGCCTGGCTCTCTATCACGTATTCGCCATAGACCATGACGTGCAGATGGCGCCGGAGTTGACGATTGATCGCTGCGAGCACCGCCGGATGGCCATGGCCGAGCGCCGACACCCCGATTCCAGCAATCAGATCGAGATAGCGCCGTCCGTCGTATGTATAAAGCCAGCACCCCTCCGCCCGATCGATCTCCAATCCGAGCGGCGAATCGGAGGTCTGCGCCAGATGGGCCAGAAAAGCCTCCCGTGCCCGATTCAATGCGTCTGCTCCTCTAGCCAACGAACATGCGGATAAATTCACCGCCGCCGTGCGGCCAGTCGAGCGGCGGCGACTGCGCCTCGCCTGGCGCACAAACGTAAGTCACCTCGCAACGGCCGACGACTGTGCGCACCGCACCTGGGCCAGTCGGCTCGACGCGGCCGTTTCCACCGGCCGCACCAACTCCGGATTCGCAGCCAGCTATCACAAAACCTTCGAGTTTCCCATGCACCGGTTCGAGCCGCCCCTCGAGGTCTGATGGATTGCTGAACGGCGAGACATAAACGGTGCGAAACCCCGGGGACGATGTGAAGCTCGCAGCGCGATCAAAAACAACCGTCCACTGAAAATCGCGATCCTCCCAAAGCTCTACGTCAGCGCCACCTAGCCGGCGCCAGCGCGCCGTTTCTCGCACACGGCGGATAGCAGTCGCGTCTTCAAGCTCGAGTTTGCGCGGCACATTGCCCCCGAATAGCCGGACGAGGCCGGAGAACGCCGCAGCAAGTTGTAAGGCAAATTCACGCCCTTGCTCTTCGACAAAAATATGCTGCGGCGAGAGGCATCCGCGCTGATCGAACATGGCACAGTCCAGTGCCAGCGCCTTAGCCGTTTTCGCCATTGCAGCGCCCTGGGCCGCCTCGCGCATAACGGCCGCACCGCTAAAACGGCTGCCGAAAGCGAGCAGCCGTCCCTGTCGGGCGAGTCCTTCCAGTTGTAGAATCGTGGCATCATCGCCAAACGCGATCACACGGTCACAATTTTTGAGCAAGGCGTCAGTGAGGCCGGTACGTTCACGCGCCCAATTGAATACCTCCAGTCGAACGCCGAAGTCGGTGCCGAACCGGCTATCTAGTTCGCGCAGGGTCGCCGCCAATTCGGTAAAGAAAACCGGCTCGGACGAGGACGCCTTCACTATTGCTGCGCAACCGGCGGCGAGCGCGGTCATCAATTCATGTATCCCCGCACCCGGCACGTTGCCGGGCATGATGAACCCGAGCAGTTCACGCCGCGGCTTCACCTTGCGGGCAAGTTCGAATGCCTCCCGCAGCGGACTTACGAGCGCGCGGAGCGAGAGACTGAGCAACGATTCCGAATAACCTAATTTCGTTGCAATCTCACGGATCGCCCGCTGCCAGTGCGGGGAACCCGCAATCGCCTCCGCTAAGTCACGAAAAATCGCGCCAGTCGTATGCGGGTTGGTTGACGATGCGTTAGTTGCGAGCTTCCGGCGTAATCGGCTGGCAGCGGTGTATATTTCCGACGGCGTCGCCACCGGCTCACCGGCCTGGCCGGTGCCTTCAGTCAGAGCTGTCTGAGCCCGCTCGTCGACAACTGGGGTGTGGTGACCTGTTACCTTTGGTGGCGGCGATGACAGGAAGGATGTTCCCGCTTCCACCGCTTCCGCGAATTGCTGAATGGCGAGAGCACACCCGCGACGGTCGGCGGCGGCCGCACGGCCTAACACCATCACCGCATTGCCATGGACGATTCCCACATCCTCGGTCATCAGGGCTGAAATTGCGCCGACATTGGCGAGGTCGAAAAAGCTGAGGAGTCCGGGTTGTCCGTCGGTGTTCGGCTTCAGTGTAATGGGGTCGAGGGCGGCGGGGCTTAGCCATGGCGGCGCCAGTTTCACGCGCATACCTGGCAACGCCTCGAATTCGGAGTTGAAACTGGTCGCATCGTACAGCTGCGAGCACATCTCGGTCATGCCGTATTCATTAATCACCAACGATGGTTCGATTCCGAGCAGCTCATGAGCGCCGGCCGCGACTTGATCAGGGCTCAGCGGGATGCGCTGGCCTTTGGCGCCAGCGGTATCCATCAAGCGTGATCCCACGGCCAACGAAATCGCAATACTGTTTCGGCGCAATGCCGCGAACAGCGCCGCGCACGCAGCCGTAGTCCCAAGGATACAAACGCGGCGGTCAAGCTGCTGGGCGGCGCGTAGGAATTCTGTCGCTTGTGCGGTGTTAACGGATTGAGGGGTTGCGGCACAGCAGGCATCGCCATCGCCGAACTCGGCGATGCACCAGCTAATCATTTGTGCCAACGAGGATTCCGGCATCAGGTCGGCGGTGGGATGGAGCGCTAGCATCGTCATGCGAGCTCCATCCGGGAACATCATCCGTCGCAGGTTTCGGCTAGCTGAAGCGCGATAGATTTCTGGTTCCGGCACAAGATGACGCCCACGTTCCTCACGGCCGATGGTTGTTCCACTGGTCAGGAAAACGCGAGCGGTGGGCGAACCAGGATGCAACTCGTTCTCAATCCGCGCGTACTTGTAAGCGAGGGTGCTAACCGGGGGAATCTCCTTGAGCGAGCGGACCGTGCGAGGGTCAATATCGAGGGCAGCCAAGTATGCGCGGTATCCGGAGACGTGCTTGGCTTGGTAACGAAAGACAGTCAGTGCGAGCGATTCGAAACGCGCGGGTTCAGGCGCATTAATATAGGACAGAACCTGTTCAAAGACCGTCATCATCGATTGGAAGTTTTGAACACACCGATACGCGCGGTTCGAGAGTAACCAACGTGACCGTCCACCGATGATCGCATTTGCCGAGGATCGCGTTCAATGCTCGACCCGAGGGGATTCGAACGAACGAGCAATCGTTGACGAGCCCGTTTAAACATCACCTTTAATCTGCTAAGAAAGTCTCCGTGCCGCCTCGGAGGAGGGCGGGCCAATGAGAAAATTCATCGCGGGGGCAGTGGTTGGGTTCGGCTTCAGTTGCGGAATCGGGTTGGCGTCGCCCAGCTCAGAGCACAACGGGATTTTCTGGCGGCAGCTCACTAATACGGCCAAAACCGGCTACATCAACGGGTACCGCGACGCGATGGACGTCAGCGTCCAGCAAGTCAACACGCTCTCGATTGCGGCCAGCTACCTGCATTGGAAGAGCGGCGACAAAATCATTCGTCAGCTTACGCAAGAGCTATCTATGAATGACATCAAGCCCGACGAGGCGGTGCGTAAGCTCGACGCTCTCTATTCGAATCCGAAGTATAGTCAGTTGGACCTCGGGCAGGCACTCCAACTGCTGCTAGCGCAAACGGCGGAAAAAGAGCAGAACGGCACCGGCGGGGATGCGGCTACGGTTGCACCGCACAAATAATCTCGGCCGGCAATATCACATGCCGGTCGCTCAACGGGGGGAGCGGCCCCAAGCTTCGATCAGACTCTCAAATGCCCGCTGAAGTTCGGTGTCTTCCAATTCGGGCAATTGGATCGGCCGACGAGCACCACGCCCGAGGACGCGCAAATCTTTCCGCTCACGCCGGCTCAATCTTCCCTGCACAAACCGGATTTCGCGGACCGCGTCGTTACGCATCGACGCATTGACTCGCGAAAGAATCTGCGGACGCATCAGGTTCAGTTCCTGGATCCACATCGAAGTTGAAACCCTGACGACCGCGGTATGAAATTTCAGCGAACTTATCTCCGTCCTGCGAGCGATAGTCTCGCCGACAATCTCCGGCCAAAGGCGAATCAGGCGGACGAGCTCGAAATGACCGCCGGTATCGAGATTCGTAAGCAAATCCTGAATCGTGCCGCCGATCTGCTGGAAGAACTTCCGCCGCCGCACCGCCAAACCTCCACATGACAGGCTGGAAGCCTGTCCCTCTGTTTCAGACTAAGGGTAAAAGTGCGAATTTTGAACAGGCTCGAGTATGCACTATCCACACCTCAGTCTGAGGCTATAGCTTCTCTTAGATTAATCTCAACCGCAGCCTATGCCAGCGTGCGGCATCCCCGCAACCCAAGCATACCTTAGCGGTGCTTGAACGTTTTCGTGCCAGCTTCCAATCAAGGTCAAGGTGAGGCGAAGATTTGCGCTAGAACTGTCAACAACATAATCTATAGGTTATGAACAGACTTGTATACACAACATCTTGCGTTTGCTTCATTGACAGACATTACTGATACGCTTATTTCTTAAGACCGCAACGAGTGGCGATGGCGTTTGGGGCGACGGCAGCTGCGGAAAATGGTGCGGTTCGGGAATGACAGTTGGGACAAGCCGACAACTAAGGGCGAATAAATGGCGCAGCGCTTGAAGCCAGGAATCCAGCAATCTGAAGTCGCGGATCGTCGCGGCATCGCCATCGAGCGTCTCTTTACGCGAGCCGGCGTCGATCCGACGTCGGAGGTCGATTGGGAGCTACGCTCCGCATTAATCGCCGGCGAGGATGGACGGGTCGTCTTCGAACAACGCGACGTTGAGGTCCCGCGTGAATGGTCGCAGACCGCAGCCAACGTCGTTGTTTCGAAGTACTTTCGCGGCGGTGGCCCCGGTAATCCAGGACGCGAAACCTCGGTGCGCCAACTGCTTTCCCGCGTGGTTGACACGATATCGGCGTGGGGCGATAAGCAGCATTATTTCGCTACCGAAGCCGACCGCGACAACTTCAAGGCCGAACTGATGTACCTACTGGTGCATCAAATGGCTTCGTTCAACAGCCCGGTCTATTTCAATGTCGGCATTGAGCCGCGTCCGCAGTGCTCGGCCTGCTTCATCCTCAAGGTCGAGGACAACATGGAATCGATCCTGAACTGGTACCGCAATGAAGGGATGATTTTCAAAGGCGGTTCTGGCTCGGGCGTCAACCTTTCCGACCTCCGCTCATGCCGCGAGAAGCTTTCCGCGGGTGGCACGGCGTCGGGTCCATTATCGTTCATGAAAGCGGCCGACGCGTCCGCCGGGGTTATCAAGTCGGGGGGAAAGACGCGGCGTGCGGCCAAGATGGTGGTGCTGAACGCCGATCATCCCGATATCGCCGACTTCATCAAGTGCAAGCAGGAAGAGGAAAGGAAGGCGTGGGCCCTAATCGCCGCCGGCTACGATTCTTCACTCGATGGTCCGGCCTATGGCTCGGTTTTTTTTCAGAATGCGAACAACTCGGTGCGCGTAACTGAAGAGTTCATGCGAGCGGTGCTCGATGACAGTCCCTGGCAGACGCATTTCGTGAAGAGCGGCGAAATTGCCAGTGAGTACCGCGCACGTGATCTACTCCATATGATCGCCGAGGCGGCGTGGGCTTGCGGTGATCCGGGTATGCAGTTCGATACGACAATCAATTCGTGGCATACCTGCCCGAACTCAGGCCGGATTACCGCCTCGAATCCATGCAGCGAGTACATGCACCTGGATAATTCCGCCTGCAACCTCGCCTCGCTCAACCTTCTCAGATTTCTGGATGAGCGCGGCGAGTTCGACGTCAAGGCATTTCGTCATGCGGTCGATGTGATGATAACCGCGCAGGATATCGTCGTTGACAATTCCTCATATCCTAATGATGAGATCGCGCGTAATGCGCATAGTTTCCGCGAACTTGGACTCGGTTACGCAAATCTCGGCGCCGCGCTGATGGCGTTGGGATTGGCCTACGATTCGGATCAAGGCCGCAGTTATGCCGGCGCAATCACCGCGTTGATGACCGGGGAAGCGTACCTGCAATCGGCGCGATTAGCGGATGCATTGGCACCATTCGAAGGTTATGCGCTCAATCGTGAGCCGATGCTCAAAGTGATCGAACGGCATCGCAATTGTACGCGCGAGCTGAATTCGGCGCACGTGCCGCTCGATCTGTTACGCGCCGCTCGTGATTCATGGGAAGAAGCGTTGCGGCTGGGACAGAGTGCGGGCTTCCGCAATTCGCAGGCGACCGTGCTCGCGCCAACCGGCACGATCGCGTTCATGATGGATTGTGACACGACCGGCATCGAGCCGGATATCGCGCTAATCAAGTACAAGAAGCTGGTTGGCGGCGGTATGTTCAAGATCGTCAACCAGACCGTGCCCCGCGCGCTCAGGCGCCTCGGCTACGACTCGCGCGAAATCCAGGAAATCGTCGAATACCTCGACGAGCACGAGACGATAGAAGGCGCGCCGACTCTGGCAGATGCGCACCTGGCGGTATTCGACTGTGCGTTCAAGCCGCGTGCCGGCTCGCGCACCATTCATTACATGGGCCATCTAAAAATGATGGCGGCGGTACAGCCGTTCCTCTCGGGAGCGATTTCTAAGACGATCAACATGCCCGCGGAGGCCACGGTTGAGGAGGTGGCCGAAGCTTATGTCACTGGCTGGAAACTTGGGCTGAAGGCAATAGCGATTTACCGCGACGGTTCGAAACGGACGCAGCCGCTTAATATCGGCAAACAGCCGGACACACAGCTGACAGCCCCGGCGCCACCTGCCGCCATAGCCGCGCAAATGGCAGATGAATTCCGTCCTCATCGTCGGAAACTGCCCGACGAGCGCCGTTCGATCACTCATAAGTTCGATATCGCGGGTCATGAGGGCTATATCACGGTCGGCATATACGAGGACGGCAAACCCGGCGAGATTTTTGTATCGATGTCGAAGCAGGGTTCGACGATTTCCGGGCTGATGGACTCATTTGCGACTGCGATTTCGTACGCGTTGCAATACGGGGTGCCGCTGCAATTCCTGGTCGACAAGTTTGCGCATATGCGCTTCGAGCCGTCCGGCTTCACCAAGAATCCACAAATTCCCTATGCCAAGTCGATAGTCGATTACCTGTTTCGCTGGCTAGCATCGAAGTTTCTCGACGAGCAGGCACGCCAGGAAGTTGGAGTGATCGCTCCGCCTCAGCAAGCCTATTCGTTTCCAGCGGCAACGCCGGCTTCCAGCGCGCCCGAACGGGAAGGTGGCGCGAACAAGCTGACGCTTCTGCGGCCGCCAGCTTCGCTAGATCTCGCTAACGGTAATGAGATCGGCACGCGTCAGAGCTTCATCAATCAGGCGGATGCGCCGCCATGTCCTGATTGCGGGTGCATCATGGTGCGCAATGGCACCTGTTACAAGTGCCTCAATTGCGGCACCACCAGTGGCTGCTCGTGAGCGACTACAGCCCAGCCAAATCCTTTCGCCGCCAGGCTGCTAGCCGAAGCGGAGCAAGCGGACCACTTTGCGAAGTGCGTAAGCTCAAAAGGATGAGGGTTATGTTCACCGTCGATTGAACGAACAGCTTAATGCTGGTGGAGAGGAGGGGGGCATGGACGTTAGTGAATGGGAGCAGGAATTTGCCGAAGCACGGCGGCGGCTCTGTGAATCGAGTGATTTTCATGCATTGCGCAGCCGCGGTCACGATCTTAAGAATGGCGTGGTTCTTACTTCAGTCAGTGATGTGCCATTCGAAATGAGTTTGAAATGTGTTCACTGCAGAGTCGCGTTTTGGTTTGAGAACGCTGCATGGTCAACTGGCGGCATCGGGGAGTGGCAGATCAGTAGTATTTCACTCCAACAAGCGAGCGTGCCGTGCTTTGCGCTCGCCAAGGGATTTCATCATCAAGGTTAGTCGGAACGGGCTCGGGGTGATGGTTCGGCAGGACACGTGGTCACTTTGTATTTTAGACGAGGGCAGCGGAAGAGGCGGCGGGGTGTGCGTGCGGTCAGGGCTCCGGAGAAACGCGAGGCGGGAGCGGCGGTCGGAGGAGGATAAGCGGACCGGTTGTCTGGTTATTGCGCGGGATGGTTTTCCAGCTTGTCGCGGGGCATTGGCGGAGATGGCGACCGGTCGCTTAATGGCGGATGGGACAACGTTGAGGCGGTCGGCAGCTTAGGGGGAGTTTCTCCGGAGCGGCGTTCCGACTGAATGAGAGGTCTGCCTCGAGCCAGTTTCGGCGGTGGGGTGGTGGCGGTGGCGGGGACGACAGAGGGCCGGGCATTTGCCCGGCCCTCTTATTCGTTTTCTACGGCGAACTCAGTTCGAGCTCAATTGCGCTAACTACTTGCCGACAGCGATTCTCACGAAGTGGCTATTTTCGGTACCAAGGGAGATTAGCCCAATGGATATGCGACGCTCGGCTACGATTCTCTGGCTGTCTTCCTACTGATGGTGAGGTGTGACTGGTACTTGAAGTCTCGGAATTGGTTCGCGGTTGAGGGGCGGTTCTTCCTGGTCGTCCCAACGTGACCAGCGGTAAAAAACTGCTGTGAAGACGAACATGATATAGACGCCCTGCCCCACCCACATTATAAGGCCGCCGAGCACCTGGTCGGCCATCGGCGTAAGGCCCAACGGATGCTCGCCACCCACATAGAACATATACAGGATTGAATTGGCCAGCGTGATCGGTGCCGCCACCGCAGTCATTGGAATCATCAGCAGAAACAGGTACATGATCTGCATCGGATAGCTCATACGCGGATATTCCGGCAAGGGGCTGAGCAGCGGCCACCAGAGCAAACTGCCGACGAACAGCAGCAAGGCGTGCAGACTGCCATAGAACGGATCTACATGGCAGACCCGGTCGCAGACCATCGGATAGTGAATCAGGGTGAAAACCGCGGCGAACAGCAGAAAGGCGAATAGCGGACGCGTGATCACTCGCGCGATGGGCTCGACGAAACGATTCAGCATTAGCGGCCGCAGCATCCATCCCGGCAGTCCGAAGAGCAACAGCGGCGGCACCACAAAGACCAGCAGCATCTGCTGGAAAATATAGACCGCGAACGAGCGCTCCCTGGTCAACTCATCGAGCGGTCCCGTGATTGCCAGCAGAATCGTCAACAGGGCAGCAACGAAGGTGACACCCTGACGCACGGTCGGGCGCTGCGCGAGTTTGAGCGAAGCACCGACGTAGGTCCCTGCTAATACGAGCAAAGCAATCAGCGTCGATCGGTCGGCTTGCCACATTGAAAGAGATCAGCGCCTCCGAGGTCAGAGCGCGATGTGCTCACCGATGTAGAAGAACAAAAGCATTAACGAAAGAACGATCAGGGCAGCCAATCCGAGGGGAAAGATAAATAAGGCAGAAAAGACCCGGCTGTCAAAGTGCAGGTGCATGTAGAAAGCCGCTACCAGGATGAACTTGAGAATCGCCAAAATGATCAGCAGCGGCACGAGAACCACCTGCAGGAAGGGTGCATAAAAGACACCGATTTCAAATGCGGTCAGAATCGTCAGGATGATCGCAACCACGATGTACGTTGGCGCCTGCGGGTGGTGTTCCTCGACCGCGTGCGCATGTCCGACTGTGTGCTCGGCGGCGTGCTCGTTCATGCGTGTTTAATTGTCCTCATCAGGTACACCAGCGTGAAAATCACGACCCAGACGATATCCACGAAGTGCCAGTACAGACCCCCGATTTCAACCGCTAACGAGCGCCTGGTATCGATTTTGCCCAGTATTCCGGCGGCGGCAAGTGTCAACAGCCAACAGACACCGATAAACACGTGAAACCCGTGAAAACCGACCAAGGTGTAGAAACATTGGCTGAAGAGATTGCTATTGAATAGCATCCCTTCGTTCAGCCAGAAATCGCCAAATTCATACACCTGGCCGCCCAAGAAGATACAGCCGAAGATCGCGGTACCTATCAGCCAGAAAGTACCCCAAAACCTGTCGTTACGCTGATAACCAGCTAACGCTAATACCATGAGCAAGCTCGACATCAGCAAGACGAAAGTGCTGAATGAGGTCAATGGGATATTCAGGATGTCCGCGTCGAAGGGACCGGTGCTCCGCGCCTTGTAAACCATGTAAGTCGAAATGAGGCTCGCGAAGAATACGCATTCTGAACCGATAAAGCTCCAGATTCCCACTTTGCGGCTGTCCAGGCCGAGGAAGCTTTCCGCCACCGCATGAGGGTCTTCGCGGCCCCAGCTCGGATATTCGAATGCCATCGAGATCAGCGAAATCGCCATCAGCGCTGCGCCCGTCAGCACTACTCGGTACCACTCGACCAGCATCCCGATGCCCATCCCGAAAATGCCCAAGCCGATGAAAACAGGGTAAAGCGATGGCGCCGGGATATGGATTTTACTCAGATCGACTAGCGATGGCGCGGTCGCAGCCACGTTCGATTGTCCCAGTCCGGTCGCCTCGACGTTGCCGTACTTCGCCACCCAGAACGCGTCGCGCGCCGTTACCGTAGGTACTGTCGCGAAGTTGTAGACCGGCGGCGGTGTCGGAATTGACCATTCGAGCGTGCGTGCGTCCCATGGGTCAGCCGCGGCCCGCTCGCCGTATTGCAGACTCCACCAAACGTTTATGGCCAGGATGATAAAGGAGAGCGCGATGATATAGGCGTTGATGGTTTCCCAGTAGTTCCAGAAGTCCCATCCCATATTAGGCGCATAGGTATAGATGCGCCGCGGCATCCCCAGTTCCCCCAGGAAATGCATCGGGAAGAAGGTCGCATTAAACGACCACACTGCCAGCCAGAAATTCCATTTGCCCAGTTTTTCATTAAGTACGCGGCCGGTGATCTTAGGCCAATACATATACAGCGCACCTAGGATCGCGAAGAGCGCGCCCAAGCCGAGCACATAATGAAAATGAGCAACGATAATGTAGCTGTCAGTCTGCTCAAGATCGATCGGCGGACTGGCGTGCATGACCCCGCTGAGGCCACCGATAGTGAACTGGAGCACGAACGCAACTGCAAACAAAAACGCGGTCGAAAATTGCAGTCTGCCACCCCAGACCGTGGCAATCCACGAGAAAATCTTGATGCCGGTGGGAATCGCGATAAGCATCGAGGTTATCGCGAACGTGCTGTCCGCAATCGGACCCATCCCGGTGGCGAACATGTGATGGCCCCAAACCCCGTACGACAAAAACGCGATGAGGATCAGCGAATAGGCCATCATCGGATAGCCGAACAGCGGCTTATGTGAAAATACCGGAATGATTTCGGAGATCAGGCCGAATGCCGGCAGAATCATGATGTAAACTTCCGGATGGCCGAATATCCAGAACAGGTGTTGCCACAGGATGGGTGTCGCCCCGGCGATTACCCGGTAGTAATGAGTGTCGAAGTAACGGTCCATGAAGAGGAAGATCAGACCAACCGTCAGGGCCGGAAATGCCAACAGGATCAGGATGGTCGTCACCAGCAGCGACCAGATGAACATCGGCATGCGGAAGAAGGTCATGCCGGGTGCGCGCATATTGATGATCGTAACGAAGAAGTTCAGCGCACTCATTACCGACGAGACGCCGAGGATCAGCAGCCCTATATCGTAAAAGTCGATATTGATGCCGGGTGAATAGAATTTCTCCGTCAGATTGGCATAGCCGAACCAGCCGTCGTTCGGCAGCCCGCCCCAAATCCAGCCAAGATTGATAGTGATCGCGCCGAGCAGAAAGACCCAGTAGCTGAGCGCGTTTAGACGGGGAAAAGCAACATCACGCGCGCCAATCTGCAGCGGAATCAGGAAATTGCCGAAAAAGCCGGTCTCCAAAGGCATGATGACGAGAAAGATCATCGTCAAACCATGCATTGTGAAGAATTGGTTATACTGCTGCGCAGTTAGAAAATGGCTATTCGGCACCATCAACTGCGTCCGCACCAGCAATGCCTCAACTCCGCCGAACAGCAGCATAACCAATGCAGTGATGCCGTAAAGCACGGCGATGCGCTTATGGTCGATCGTCGTCAGCCACCCATAGATGCCGCCGCCTTCGAGATAATTGAGTTCGCGTACGTAAAGGGGTTTTGGTTGCGCAGCCATGATGCGTCCTATTTCAGGCTTTCCAGATAGGCCACCAATTCGTCCATTTCGCCGCCACTGAGTCCCAGCGTCGGCATATTGGCGCCGGGCTTGACCTCATCGGGGTTGCGAATCCACATCGCCACGTTTCTCGGTGTGTTATCCATGATCGAACCTGCCAGCGTAGAGCGGCTGCCAAAGTGCGTCAGGTCAGGTCCGCGGAACCCATAAGTGTATTCCTTGGAAAATCCCGAGACCCCTCTGATTGTATGGCAAATTGCGCAAGGGGCGTCGGCAAAGATCTTTGCTCCAGCCGCTGCGGGGCCGGAAGTTGGTTTTGTGGGCGGTTCAAGTTGATGTTTGACCCACCGTTGGAAATCGGCGGGCGTCTCCACGAACACGCGAAACCGCATGTTAGCGTGCGAATCGCCGCAGAACTCAGTGCACTGCCCATAGTATTCCCCGGGCACATTCGCGACTAAAGTAATCTGGTTCTCCTGCCCTGGAATGACATCGCGCTTGCCGCCGACTTGCGGCATGAAGAAGCTGTGAATCACATCCTTGGAAAACAACTCGAAGTGAATTGTCTGACCCGTTGGAATATGGACCTCATCGGCGGTCTCCACCCCCAACGTCGGATAGTGGAACTCCCACCACCATTGATGAGCAATGACTTCAACCGGCAATGTGTCTTTCGGCCATGTGTAAGGCTGCGTCTTGATAATGACGCGGACGGTCGGCACCGTGATCGCCAACAGGATCAACGCCGGGATTATCGTCCAGGCCATTTCGAGATACATATCCGAGTGCTTGACTGAGGGCTGCCGGGGGCTGCCGGTGCGGGTCGAAAATACCAGGACGGCGAGGAACAAGGCTCCCACCACCACAATCAGCACGATGATATCCAGTACGGTGACCTCGACGAACAGGTCGTACAGGCTCTTGGTGAGGTCCGACGTGGGCGCGAGCGTATCGAGCGGATATCCCGCCTGTGGCTTACATGCGGATATGGCCAGCGGGAACAGCGCGAGAAGAGCACTTGCCAGCACGGATTTCCGCGAAGGTGCAGTCATCAACCCTACTCCATCCGCGGCTGAAGCTCCGGAGAGACCGGCTCAAACGCGGCGGCCGCCACACGCTTCAGACCAGGAATTGCACAAAGAAGGAAAATGCCGAGAAAGCCCGCCGTGATGGTCAGCTCAATCCATCCAAGAGGTAGACGATCACGCGAGAGCGAGGGCACCACCAGGATAAAGTTCAGAAACCATACCCCGATTAGTCCAAGCAATGAAACTGTTCCCAAGATTCCCGGAGTACGTTTGGGCCGTGCACCGAGAAGAACCAGGAACGGTATTACCCAGATTAGAATTGGGGTGGACCAGGACAAAAGCGTCCATGGATGGTGCCAGAAGCGTTGCACGATAAAGAAAGTCTCTGTTGGAAGATCGCCGTACCAAATCACCAGGTATTGGGCGAATCCGGTGTATATCCAGAAGATCGAAAAGGCAAATATCATTTTGCCAATGTCGTGAAGCACTCCGGGCGCCGAGGCAGACGTGCCCGGGCCAAAGACTCGCCGGAACCCGACTGCTATCAGCCCCATCGCGACCGTGGCGCTCCAAAAATCGGTCGCGAAATACCACCATCCGAACAAGGTGCTGTGCCATTTGGGTGATAGCGACATGATTAGATCAAACGCCAGCAGAGAATAGATGGCACAGTAAAGGATCGCGACAACCGGTGCGAGCCGCCGAATAGCCACTGGCGGCATGTCGATTTCGCTAAAGCGGCTGGCCCATGCGCGCGCTTCAGGCCGGCGGGACAATGACACCAGCCAGAGACTGGCAACTGTGATGACCAGCAAGGCAATCCCATCGCGCGCGAACAGAAACGGCACATTAAGCCACAGCTGCTGCTTGAGCGAAGGATGAAGAATCCAGGGGAAGATCGAACCTCGGCCGACAAAAATACCCCAGAACAGGACGAATCCGATCGCCAAATATAGGCTGAAGGCTTCGGCCATGCGGTAATGGGTCGAGCCAGCCCATCGTGCCTGGGTCAGATAAAAAGCTGCCGAGCAGACGACGCCACCTTGCGCAATCCCGTTAAAAAAAAGAAAGTTGACTAGCCATATCTCCCAAACACGTTGACTACGGCCCGCAATAAGGGCAACGACAAAGCCGATAAGTCCGATCGCAAAGAGCACAACGCCGAGCCTGTTCAGCGGTGCCCAATTCACTTGCATCGGTTGACGCAACGGTCGAACCGCCGCTGCTCCAAGCGAGGCCGGTTGGCGAGGAGTCATTTGGCTTTCCATTCCATGGGCTGTCCAGTCTGTCTACCGCCCGCTTCCTAATGATGATCGGTCGCTGCTTCGAGGATTTCCCGGGTAATGTCTTCGGCCCCCGCACTGCGCAAAACTGATTCGACTGAGCCTGCCGCGCCTTCATCACACTGCACGACCAGGCCGAATTTGTCTTCGGAGAAGCGTGAACGATAACCCGGTAAAGGATCGAACACCGGCATCCGGTTGTGCACGAAAAAGCCAGTCAGCCCGGACAGTCCGCCGATGAGGATCAGCAACTCAAACATTATTATGATGTACGGCGGCACCGAGATAATCGGTCTGCCACCGGCAATCAAATTCCATTCCCATGAAGTGCCGAAGGTAATTGCGATCGCTGTAAGCACGCCTGTAATTCCACCAAACAGTTGCCAGTAGCGTACGGGGCTGCGCCCCCAGGCGCGCACATGATCGACCGCCTCCATGATTTTTTCGCTGGGGAAGGGATAGAAAGCGCGGAACTCATGGATCCGCGCATCGTGCAGTGCAAGAATTCCCTGGGCGCACTCCTCGTCACTGTCAAAGGTTGAGATTACCGCGACTTCGCTCATGCTGCCTTCCGATACGGGTAGCTCGTGCGGACGGCTTGCCGCAGCCAACTTATACCTTCCTTCATTTCGGTCATTGATACGATCGGCATAAACTTCGCAAACAGTGAAAAGTTCATCAGGAACCAGCCGAAGCTGCCGATGGTGATTACCACCTCCGTTACGTGCGGAGTGTAGAAGCGCCACTGCGACGGCATCGTATTGGTAGCGAGCGACCCGGCGATAATCACAAAGCGCTCGAGCCACATTCCGATATTCACGAAAATAGAGATGACGAATAACCAGACTGTATTTGTGCGCACCCGAGGACTGAACAGCAATAATGGAATGACGCAGTTGCACGTCACCATGATCCAGAAGAAGTACCCCTGCGGCCCGAAATAGCGCTGATGAAAGGTAGTCATTTCCAACGGGTCCTGGGAGTACCACACCATGAAGGACTCAACACAGTAAGAGTAACTAATGATCAAAGACGTCAGCAGGACGATCTTAGCCAAGTTGTCGAGGTGCCAGATCGTCACCATCTCTTTCAGCCGCCAGAACTTGCGAATCGGGATAATCAAGGTCAGCACCAGCGCACACCCGGAAAAGATCGCCCCCGCGACGAAATAAGGAGCGAAAATCGTGCTGTGCCATCCAGGCAGCTGGGTCATCGCAAAATCCCATGACACCACGCTGTGCACCGACAGCACTAGCGGCGTCGCAAAGCCAGCGAGCAGCAGATATACCATTTGAAAATTGCGCCACTGCCTGTCGGTCCCCTGCCATCCGAAAGAAAATATACTGTAGAGCGTCTTGCGCCAGCCGGTTGCCAATTCGCGCGCATTGGCGCAGTCAGGAATCAAGCCGGTAAGCAGGAAGACGGTGCTGATCGTCAGATAGGTGCCGATGGCGAAGAAATCCCACACCAGGGGCGAGCGGAAATCAGGTTGTAAGTAACGCTCATTGGGATAGGGTACGACAAAATAGAAGAACCACAACCGGCCCAAGTGAATCAGGGGGAAGAGGCCTGCAGTCACAACCGCAAACACCGTCATTGTTTCGGCGCATCGGTAAATGGCTGTGCGCCACCGCACCCGGAACAGAAAGAGGATCGCCGAAATAAGCGTCCCAGAATGCGCAATTCCAACCCAGAACACAAAATTGGTGATGTAGGGGGCCCACATCGTCGGCTCTGTCAGGCCGGTTACGCCGAGACCCTTGTAAACCTGATTGGTCCAGAAGCCGATGCCAAGTGCAGTCAGAAAAGCGCAAAACAGCACCCACATCCAGTACGTCAACCCACCAGGCGCCATGGCGCGCTGGACCTGGCGGTCTACATCGATGTAACGGGGGTGCAGATTGGTCTCGACGGCCGCTGCCATCAGGATTTCTCCGTTGTGCGATAGAGCGAGCGCAAATAGGTGATCTGAGGCAGGGCGTTAAGCTCCGGCAGCATCGTGTAAATGCGACCCCGGTTGTCGACTCGCCGCTTCACCATTGCACTGCTTTGATCATTGAGGTCGCCGAAGGTAATCGCCCGTGTCGGGCATGCCTGGGCACAAGCGGTGATGACTTCACCATCCTTAAGTTCGCGCTCCTCGGTGCGTGCGTCGATCTCGGCCGCGGTTATACGCTGGATGCAGAACGTACACTTCTCCATCACCCCGGCGCCACGCACGGTAACGTCCGGATTGAGCTGCAAATTCATTGGCTCCGGCCATTCGGGCGCGAACCAGTTGAAACGACGTACCTTGTAAGGACAATTGTTTTCGCAGAAACGAGTGCCGATGCAACGATTATAGATCTGGGCGTTGAGGCCTTCACGCGTATGGACTGAGGCGAACACTGGGCAGACGGGCTCGCAGGGAGCGTGATCGCAGTGCTGGCATAGGATCGGAGCTATATAAAGGTTGGGCGCCCTGCCATCTTCGTTCGGCGAGGGCACGAAGCTCTCGATGCGCAGCCACGACATTATGTGGCCCTCATGGACCCGTTCTCTGCCGACGATCGCAAGATTGTTCTCCGCGTAGCAGGCTGCCACGCAGGCGCTGCATCCGGTGCAAGCATTGACGTCGATAGTCATGCCCCACTTATGGCCCGGGTATGAAATCGGATCATACATCTCGTACGGGCCTTTAGGCATTTCTTCCGCCAGTTCACGTGCGATTTCGGGTTGCCTGCCGCTGGCGAGTTCCTCCAGGCTCATCGCCTCGATAATCGAGCGGCCCATCATGTCGCTGTTTCCTAACGGCGTGACCAGCATGCGGCGTTTGTCGGTCGTGCGTGCCTGGACCGCAACGCTGCGTGCGCCCTCGGGCAGGAAGGACCAGAGATTCACCCCCCGGTTTCTTGCGTAGCGTCCGTAAGCCGAGTGACCTTGTCCGATCGGCATCGCCAGAACCCCCGGCATCACCATCGGCGTAATATGGACCGAGGCCTCGAAAGTGCCGTTGGGCGCCGAGACTTCGATTACGTCGATGCCGGCGAACAGATAGGTGCTTTTGTAGTCGCGCCTGAGGCCTAGCCTGGCCGCGGTCGTGGATGCATCTCCACCCAGCTATCCCAGACGATCTGCGAAACAGGTTCTGGTATCTCCTGCAACCAGGGCTTGTCCGCGCCACGTCCGTCATACAGGAAAATATGCGGAAAGGCAGCAAGAGTGAGGCCTCCCTCCGCCGCGGTCTGGAACTGAATCTTCTGCCGCAACACCGCCGGGTCGAGCTTGAGATTGGCCGGTTTGGCTTCTTGGAATGCGCCGCCAGAACGAAGCGACTGACTCCAAAACTCAGTCGGATTGGTGTCGGCGGCAATTTTGCGCTGAAGTTGTTGCCAAGCTGAATTTACCGCATCTGCGGCATTTTCCCATGGAATAGCTTGTCCGGCTGTACCCGCCGCCAGATGAGCTGATTCGATCAATATGTCGTGCAACGGACGGCTGGCAAAGACCGGCTGCATCACCGGTTGGCCGATTCCATAAATGTTCGCCCGAGGCCGACTATCACGCCAGGACTCCAGCGCATGATGAGTGGGCAACAAGAGATGTGCAGCTGCTGCGCTCTCGTCAGGAACTTCTCCCAGCCATGCGACAAACGGCGCTCGCTTAAGCGCAGCACCTGCATCCCATGACGTTGGCATTGAATAGACGGGGTTGGCGCCGCCTGCTACTACGACCACATCAACCTCTCGATTGTGGATCGACTGCATTACTACCGCGGCCTTTTGTGGGGTTGTCAGCGTTTCGGCCGGTGAGTTTTCGAGGAAAACCATGGTGCGGCCGAGATTGCCGGTAACCACGTTCAGCACGTAGGCGGCAATATGGGTTTGGGGGTCGTCACCTCCCGCCAGTGCCACAGCGCCATCGGACTGGCCGAGCCAGGAAGCCAGGGTTGTAATCGTTTCGACCGGAACGCCGGTTGTCTCGCTAACCGTATGAGGGTCATGCGCGGCGACGAACTCCTTCAACGCGCCTACATCGATACCGGTCCCCTGAGCAGCCCATCCCTCGTTGACGATTGCGTTGAGCACCCCCATCGCCAGCACACCCTCGGTGCCCGGATGGGCAGGTACCCAATGGTCGGCTTTCGCCCCCGTGATACCGAGACGAGGGCTGATATATGCACACTTCCCGATCGAGAGAGTTCCGTTGCGCACTTTCGGTGTACGGAATTCCGCGTACTGGCGGGAATTTTCGACGGGTGAACCCCAAGTCTCGAGGAAATCCGCGCCGAAGGAAATGATCGCCTCGGCCCGGTCGAGCTGATAAACCGGCTGGTCCCGCAGTCCGAAACACGTTTGGGCGGCGGCACGAGCAGGCTCCTCTCCAATGCGATCCCAAAATATGACGCGATCAGAGCCCCACGCCTTGAGCCAAAGCCCGGTGATATTGTCAAGTGATGGTCCGTTGGGCGGACCGATAAAGGCGATGCGGCCGGAGCCAGCTTTGGCAGCGCTCTGCAAACGATCATTAAGTTGCCTGATCGCCTCGCCCCAAGAGATTTCTCGCAGTGAACCGTCGCCCGCGCGGATCATTGGCTTGGCCAAGCGGTCCGGGTTATACAAGCCCTGTAAAGAGGCTTGGCCGCGGGCGCAGATTGAACCCTGACTTATCGGGTCGGCAGGATTTCCTTCCAGTTTGATTACGCGGCCTTCACGCACTTTGGCGATAATGCCGCATCCGGCCGGACATTCGTTGCAAGTGGTCGCGTAGAAGGTCGGCACGCCTGGGATGACGTTTTCGTCCGGCACCACGTAAGGAATCAGCTTTCGAGCGGCTGGTTCGCAGCCCGGGATTGCGGCCGCCGCTCCGGCCGCAGCCGCGAGCTTCAGGAATGACCGCCTGGATAGCCCCTCTTCCATTGGATTCCTCACTCAATGATGGCAGACGAAACAGTCCTGGGTGCCGCCGCGCTTGACGTGGCAATCCAAGCAGAAACCCATGTTGATCTCATACACGGGCACGACACGGTCCATGGTTTCGACCGGTCCATGGCATTCCTGGCAAGCAACACCGGCCCAGATGTGAGGCTTGTGCACGAACTTAACGAAATCGGGCAAAGCGTAGACCCGATTCCAGCGAATTTCGAATGGTGGCTGATGATTGTCGGTCCAGGCCTGTGTAGTTGGCTGAATCCCACCGAGCAAAGCACTGCCGTGGCATCCGACACATCGCTCTATCGGAGGAGCGCCTGAAGTTTCCGACTTCCGCGCATACTCGTGGCAATATTGGCAAGGAATTTTATTGACACCGGCATGCACACGATGGCTGAAAGGGATCGGCTGGTCGACATCCGAACGGGCCGCCCATGGCCGTTGCGAGAAGGCGACAGTGACAACTCCGCTTGCAAACAAAAGCAAGGCGATCGGGATCAATAAGCGGTTCATCGTCGCTTCTTCAGGTCACCCTCCGGTTGGTCCGGCCCACATCTCTGCCCATAACGCACGTCTCGGCCTGCGCTCTTCCGGGGTCAAACCGCGAGCAGCGGAAAACAGGCGCATGCGACACCGGTCAAACAGCCTGCACTGGAGCAACTCCCTGCAGGTCTCCAGTCGCCGATTCGCCCTCCTCACTCGTGCGGCGCGCACACTGCAGACTCCGCTGCCGGAATCCGCAATTGCCCACTAGCAGGCGCCCACGAGCGACCTTGCCGGTAAACAAACGGAAGAATAACTAACATCCGATTGCCAGTTCCGCAAGCATAGATAATGGGCCGATTACGCAGACTGGCGGGCTTCACCAACGGGGTCGGGAAGCCTCGTGGTGGCCGGATTTAAACTGTCGGCAGAGTCTGCCGCCGATGGCGCTTAGACCTCAGATGTGCAGAACTGGAGCGTTGATAATCTGCGACATCCGGGGCGTTTCGGAGTTATCCAAAGTATGTTAATTAGTTCAGCATCCTTGAGTATCGGAGAACGCCGTATCGGGTGCAGATAAAGGTCGCCTCGCGATTAAGTCTTCTGCCACCTTACCTTTTTGCCGAATTGGACCGGCTTAAGCGCGAGGTGCAGCGAAAGGGCGTAGACGTCATTAGCCTGGGGATCGGCGACCCTGATTTGCCCACGCCCACCCATATAGTGGAGGCCTGCCAACGGGCAGCCGAGCTACCCCTCAATCACTGTTATCCCGATTATCAGGGTCTGGACCGCTTTCGCGAGGCTGTCTGCGACTGGTACAAGTCGCGATTCGGCGTAACTCTCAACCCCCAGAACGAAGCCTGCGCGCTGATCGGGTCCAAGGAAGGAATTGCGAACTTCCCGGTCGCCGTCGTCGATCCGGGCGATATTGTTCTAATTCCTGACCCGGGCTATCCGGTGTATTTCTCGGGGTGCGTTTTCAACGGCGGTGAGCCTTACTTCATGCCGCTTCGTAAGGAGAATGCCTTTCTGCCGGAGTTCAGTGCAATTCCTGCCGAAATCGCGCGGCGTACCAAGCTGATGTGGCTCAATTATCCCAATAATCCGACCGCGGCTACTGCAGACCCCGCATTCTTCCATCGCGCGGTAAAATTCTGTCTCGATCACAATATTATTCTCGCGCACGATATCGCTTACTCGGAAGTTGCCTTCGACAATTATCGCGCGCCCAGTGTGCTCGAAATCGACGGCGCGCGTGAATGCGCAATCGAATTTCACTCGCTGTCGAAAACCTATTCGATGACGGGGTGGCGGGTGGGATTCGCCGTCGGCAATGCACAATTGGTCGGCGCACTGGGCACGGTAAAGACCAACGTCGATTCGGGCGTGTTCCAAGCGGTACAGGAGGCTGCGATCGCCGGTCTAGCCGGTGGTGACGACCATCTGCGCCAGTATTGTGCCATTTATAAGCAACGGCGCGATCTCATGGTGGAAGCACTCCGCACCATTGGCTTGGCCTGCGAACTGCCGCGCGCGACTTTCTATATTTGGGCCAGTGTACCCAAGGGTTATACCTCGGCCTCGTTTACCGAACGCGTTTTAAGCGAAACTGGCGTGGTAATCACGCCGGGCTCTGGATTTGGAAAAAGCGGGGAGGGCTACGTGCGCTTTTCGCTAACCGTGCCGAGCGAACGATTGCGCGAAGCAGTGGAACGAATCAAGGCGCTTCGGATATAGCGGCGAGGATGCCCCATAGGGCTTTCATCGGATTAGGCACTAATCTCGGCGATAGAGCCGCCAATTATCGGCAGGCGATTCAACGGATCGCGCAACTGCCGGAGAGCCGTATTGTCCGTCATTCTTCGATTTACGAAACTGAGCCGGTGGGCGACATCGAAGGCGTGTTTCTGAACGGTGTCGTTGAACTCGAGACTGAGATGCCGGCTGAGACGCTGATGCGACGGTTGCTCGCGATTGAACGGGCGATGGGCCGCAAACGGCGCGCCGGACGCAAGCGGCCGGCCGCGCGCGGTAAGTATCGGCCGCGCGTAATCGACCTGGACTTGCTTTTCTTCGATAAAGAGATCATCCGTACACGTCCGCTGACGGTGCCGCATCCGCGGCTCCATGAACGGCGGTTTGTACTGGCCCCCATGGCGGAGTTGGCACCAGCGCTGATTCATCCTGAACTCAATGTTACTATTTCCGAGCTGTCGGCCGCACTCAAATCGACCCAGCGGGTAACCCTGGCAAGGGCCGATTTGCTGCGTCCCGTGTCCAAGCGAGAGGTACTCACCCGATGAAGTTTTTCATCGATTCAGCCGACGCTGACGAAGTCCGCGAGGCGTGTGATTGGGGTCTGGTCGACGGGGTTACCACAAATCCCAGCTTGATCGCGAAAACCGGCCGCCCATATGCGGACGTCCTGTTTGAGCTATGTCAGATTGTTGACGGTCCAGTTAGCGCCGAGGTAGTGGCCCGCGACGCGGCCCTGATGGTCGAGGAGGGGCAAAAGCTCGCGCGGCTACACTCTAATATCGTGGTCAAGTGCCCGCTAACGATCGACGGCCTGAAGGCCACAAAGGCGCTGTGCATGCGCGCGATCCGCGTCAACGTCACGCTGATCTTTTCTCCGCTGCAGGCGCTGGCGGCCGCCAAGTGCGGCGCGGCATACGTTTCTCCTTTTGTCGGCCGGCTAGACGATATCGGGCAGGACGGGTTCACGGTGGTCGAGCAGATCGTGAAGGTTTTCAGGAATTACACTTTCTCGACCGAGGTCCTGGTAGCCTCGGTCCGCTCGCCTAATCATCTGCTGCGTGCAGCCGAAGCCGGGGCGCATGTCGCGACGCTGCCCCTCAACGTAATCAAGCAAATGCTCAAACATCCGCTGACCGATACCGGGCTAGAGAATTTCCTGGCCGATTGGCACAAGACCCGGCAACGGATATAGCAGGGATTTCAACAAACCTAACTCGATGGGACGAAGCTTCCGGCGGACAATTCCGCAGCCGATTAATGGAACATTCAATCCGCTTGAGTCATCTCAATAAGGCGGCTATCGCATCGGAACGGTGCGACACGCGGACCGGCAGGATCACCAGGCTCAGCCCGCGTAATTGGAGCCAGCGCAGCAGCTCAAACGCTGTATGGTTGTGCAGGAAGCGGCCGAGGAAACCAGCGACTTCGTCGCTAAACACGAGTTGGCCGGCAAAGAACACACAGCGGGGAAATTCGCGGGCCACCTCCAGGCAGAGGCGCCGAAGTTCTGTCACTACCTCTGGGCCGAGTCCGGTTCTCAGCTCAGCATGGAAGCCCAGGTCCTCTGCCAAGCGGCAATATTCAAGCAGATCATCGGCGACCTGCTGCTCCAATTGTCGTACTTCTTCTGGACCCTTGAGGAGTGCTGAGTCGACCTCACCGACGCTGACAAAGATTACGTTGCGAAATTGTCGTTCGAACAGCCGCGGGATCAATCATTAGGGTGGCGAGGCCGAGACCACTGAAGCCGTTCACTAGCATTACCGCGGTCGGTGCATTCGGATCACGGGTAGCGGGAGCATGTTCTGCAGCGGCATACATCTGCGGCAGGATATCTGCCTCCAACTGCTGGATTGCCCTGGCTACCCGCTCGTAGTGCCGCACACGGCGATGACCGCGGCAGTGATCGCGATTGTCACTCAGCCACCCTCATAGAATCTGAGCGTCACTGTCAGGAGCAGAATCAACGCGGTAAAGATGCAGCCGGTACCGTTGACGGCGATTTTTCTTGCCCTGGCAGGATCTTCATGGCGCCTCTTCCACCAAAGCTTACTCATTCCCAATTGAGACAACGTGAAGGTAATGAAGACATTGATGGCGTACAAGACGACCAGCACGCCGACGCGCGCATGCGTCCCAATCAGGATCAGAATCGCGGCCAGCCCCATTGCAATGACGCCGTCCTCGGTCACCAACCGCTCACTCAGATAGGAGAAACGCCGCGGCACCCAGCGATCCATGGCCATATTTGCAAGTACCTGCGGACCGCCGACGAAAACCGGTTTGGGCTGCGACGAATAGAAGCGCACCTTCAGTTACAAGGGTGACCGTCACAACCTGGCGGCCAAGCGGGAAGCCTGCGAGATTCCAATTCGCGGTCAAGCGCTCGAACAATACCGCGTTGAGCGTCTGGCCTTCTTGTGGCTCTACGCCAACGAGCAGATATCCCACGAGAATGCCACCCGCGATAAACGCCAGCGATAGTGCCATGTAAAGCATCGTATGCTTGCCGCTCACATTGCGTGGTTCGCGAAGGATTGGAAGGCCGTTACTAACCGCCGCGATCCCGGTGTAGGTACCGGCGCGCATGCTGTACGCCCGGAAAAAAATTATGCCCAGGCCGACCGTGCCAAGCGTGTCCAGGCCGGAGCGCGCCTGCTGTACCGCATTGTGGAAGACGACGGGCAGTTCAGGAGCTCGGCTCACCACCGCATATACCACCAACATTGAGTGCATCACGACAAAAGCCAGAAAAATAGGTAGCAGGCTTAATACCGACTCTTTTACACCGCGCAGGTTCATCCCGATCATCAAGATAACCACCGCGATTGAGAACCAGAATTTGAACGGTAGCCATTCGACAGGTAAAAAGCTGAAAATCGCGTCGGCCCCGCTTGCTATCGAGATTGATATTGTTAGTACGTAATCGACAATCAGTGCGCACCCAGACACCAGTCCAAAGTAACGGCCAAGTAGCTTAGTGGCTACCAGATAGCCGCCACCTCCACTCGGAAACTCATCGATTGTTTGGGAGTAGGAAAGCTGAAATCACGAAAACTGTCAACGCTGTCAGCAGAGCGAGAAAGACCGCCAGATATTGATGTGCTCCCAAAACCAGGAAAGCTTCCTCGGGTCCATAGCAGGATGAGCTAAGACCGTCCGATCCTAAGCCCACCCACGCGAGGAAAGCGACCAGCGGCAGGCTCATCGCTCAGCATCATGTCACGGCAACACTCGAGCCGCAGGCTTACTCCGACGAGCGCCTGCAGGTAGCCGTCGTGCAGGGAAAGGGCAAAGGCTTCTCTTTGGGCTTCGGCTTCCAGCTCGCGCAGCCGCTGCTCGAAATTGACGCGTTGCTGGCCGAAGAACCCGATGAGATAGCCGGCAATCGCCAGGCATACCGCCCTCATCAAGTAGACGCTTAGCAATCCGTTGGATATTTCAACGACCAAAGCATACAAGGCTACGCAACATAGCGTTACCAGCACAGTATCGCGGAAGCCTGTCCTGAAGCCGACCGCTACAATTGCAAACACAAAAAAGATGAATGACGGACTCGTGCGTCCCTCAGGTAGACAGGCAATGACAGTTGCGAAGATGAGGTCGAGGCCGATACAGATTTTCCCAACCGGCTTAGTTCCAAGCCGATAAGCCAAAGCCAGATAGGTCAGCGTACTATAAGGTAGATGGCTCATTAGCGCAGTCAGGTATCGAGGTGGAAGAGTCCCCCCAGGCTTGGGTCCACTTAGAGCGACAACAGTGCGAGCAACGACAGCACGACACGCGCCTGAGCCACCCTCACATCAAGCACTGCAAAATCAGGCTTCATACATTAAGAACTTTGCTGCGGGCGCGTGCTTTGAGCCGTCGCGCAACTGAGCAACGCGAAGGCTTGGACCAAGAACCTCGCCCATTCCGGGCGAGCGAGATTCTCAGTGCAATCAATTAACGTGAAACTGTCGGTGGACCGTGCATAAGAACCTCGCCTGAGCAATTGTGCTCCTCACACCGTTCGACGTGCGAGACCAGTTAACCGTCCTAGGCTCGCACAGCCCAATGATATCACCGCGCGCGATTCGGCGAGCGAACCCTCGCCGTGTGATTCCGGTTGCGATGCCAAGCGGAACTATGACCAGCATTCATCCCAGCAGAAGAATGACCAAAAACCAAACCGAAGCATGACTAGAGAATGGGCGAATGCCTAGTGGATGGGCATACAATTGCTGCATCGCGCAATATTTGCGGTATCCGGGAGTGGTATGCGACTTGCTACAACGGGCTGCGCTGCGGCTCGCAAATTCCGGCGGAACCATGTGTTCCGCCAGGGGTCGAAGTCGTGAGTAAGGAATGGCTGCTGCCGCCGAAACACCGAATGGGCTGCTACGGGCTGCTTTAATGGCAAACTGTGGCCCGCTTGTGCTGTAGAGTCTGACCAACGTTGTCCTGTATGAGTTCGGCAATCTTAAACATATGGTCCTGCCGGTCTGGGGGGCTCTCAGGTCCACTGCGGCATATCGAATTGCAACAGCGCCAGAAAAAACCGGCGTGCAACTTTCTACACGACAGTATTCACGTCCGGCAGGTGCGGTTTTTCCCCGCATCGACGTCTGAACGCGCCAGTGTCTAAAAGCGACGTGGCTTTGTCATTCAATGAAAGTGACCGGAGTCGTCTGAATGCCTGAAAAGAGGAGGCTGCCGAATGATATGAAACGCATCGATGCTGTGATCAGACCATCCAAGCTCGACGAGGTAAAAGAGAGTCTCACTGCCGCTGGGGTGACAGGCCTGACCGTATTTGAAGTGAAGGGTTTCGGCCGGCAAAAGGGCCATACCGAGATGTATAGGGGGACGGAATACACCGTTGACTTTCAGCCCAAAGTGCTCATCAGCGTTCTTGTCGATGACGACCTCCTTGAAGCAGCAGTCAAAGCGATTACCGAAAGCGCGCGTACTGGCAGGATCGGGGACGGGAAGGTCTTTGTCAGCTCAGTGGAAGACATCATCCGCATCAGAACCAACGAGCGAGGCCGCGACGCGATCTAAGTCGTTGCCAACCTGCCGTTATCAACCATCGCAACTTTGTGCTGGGAGGAGCACCTGACATGCGAAACATACCGCACACGCATCCGAGACTGTTTTTGAAGATAGTTGTCGCCATTCTGTTGGTTCGCGTGGCGATTGGTCCACTGGTCGTTGCATTTGCCGACGAACCTCAGCCGGATCCCGCTGGCATTGCGACCGGTGACAAAGGCGCGACGCTTGACGCCGGCGGAAATCCTTTTGTCGTCGCCCAACCGACCGATAAGACGGCTCCGGACTTTGCGAAGAACAAGAAGGCATTCGACGAGTTTCAGGCACAGGCAGCCAAAGAGCCGCTCGCGATGAAATTAGCCGACAATGTGGGTCACCTTCGGATCGCCACGAACTTTTCCTGGACCCTCCTAACCGGATACCTGGTGCTGTTCATGCAGGCCGGGTTCGCGCTGCTGACATGCGGACTCGTGCGCAAGAAGAACGCCGCGCATTTGATGATGCTGAACTTTGCCGCCTACGTGTTTGCATTTCTCGCTTATTACGTTTGCGGATTCGCCTTCCAGTATGGTGGCGCCGCTATCAATGCTGCGCCTACGAATCTCGGAGGTACCCCTACTTTAAGCCACTTCCTGCTCGGAAGTGGGCTGTGGGGCTTTCTAGGGGGCAAGGGCTTTTTCCTGAGCGGCCCGGCCTACGATGCGGGCAGTCTTTGTCTAACGCTATTTGAAGTCGTGTTCATGGAGACCGCCGGATACATCATCGTCGGCGCCATCTGCGAGCGCATCGATTTTTGGGCATTCCTGCTATGCGAACTCTTTATGGGGGCCATTCTGTACCCGATGTTTGGTTGTTGGGTCTGGGGTGGCGGCTGGTTGTCGCAACTTGGTTCGACACTGCATTTGGGCCATGGCTACGTGGATTTTGCCGGATCTACCGTCGTACATGGTGTCGGCGGCTTCTGCGCTATGGCGTTGGCTATCATCCTTGGTCCGCGCCTTGGTAAGTACGGACCGGATGGTAAGCCACGGGCGTTCCCCGCTCATAACCTCGCGTTCGTGGTTATCGGCACTTTCATCCTGCTGTTCGGGTGGATGGGCTTCAATCCCGGTTCGACGCTCGGGTCGACCGACCTGCGCATCTCGGTGATCGCTGTGAACACCAATCTCGCCGCGGTTGCGGGTTCCGCGGCGGGCATGTTCCTGTGGTATTTTCTGTTCGGAAAACCCGACGTTACGATGGCCTGCAACGGAATGCTCGCCGGACTCGTTGCTATCACAGCTCCCTGCGCCTTCGTGTCGCCGAGTTCGGCCGTGCTCATTGGCCTTATGGCAGGAGTCCTTGTGTGCCTGGGAGTTTTATTCAATGAGCGCGTTATCAAGGTCGACGACCCCTGTGGCGCTATCTCAGTTCATGGATACTGCGGTTGGCTCGGAGCCGTCTGTGTCGGAATATTCGCGGACGGTACCTACGGGGCCGGCTGGAATGGCATCGGTGTTACTTCTTATCTGGGCAAGGCCGGGCAAGGCGTAACCGGTTTGCTGTATGGCGATTACACACAGTTCTTCACTCAGGTTGGCGGCGCCACGCTAATGGCGGTATATGCATTTGGCTTCACTTATGTCGTCTTCTCTTTGGTGAACGCGATTCGCTCCATGCGCGTATCGAGGGAAGTGGAACTCGAAGGCCTTGATGTCCCAGAGTTCGGTTTGCCAGCGTATCCCGAGGACGAACTCGTAGCCGCGGAACCGGCCGGATCACTAGCCAGAGCATAACTGATG
>Ga0306920_100001318_pt1 | contig 30622 bp, 28 predicted proteins | sample flu12Cox44000170_FD_204666 | JGI IMG/M metagenome (GOLD analysis project Ga0306920, IMG submission 204666) | Lab enrichment of tropical soil microbial communities from Luquillo Experimental Forest, Puerto Rico - flux4day.12C.oxic.44.000.170 (v2)... | ecosystem: Environmental > Terrestrial >... | reverse complement strand
GCTGCGGTCGTGGCCGAGGTTCACGAGGCGGTCTGGGCGCTCGCCTCCGAACGGTAGTCGTCTCGGGTGTACCACCACGCCCAGGCGATCAGCACGGCCTGGAAGGGAAGGCGCACGTAGCCGAGCGCGCCGGCACCTTCCTTGGCGCCGAACACCGGGACATTGTTGAACGCAACGTGGATGTTCGCGGGGAAGACCGCGACGAGCAGCGCGATCGTCCCCCAGGCAGCGAGCCGACGCGTGGGCGGAAACAGCACGCCGAGCCCGCACAGCACCTCGCCGACGCCGGACAGGAAGATCAGCTGCGCGTGCCACGGCAGGTACGGCGGCATCATCGGCATGTAGTAGTCGGGGCGCGCGAAGTGCATCGCCCCGGCGAATACGTAGAACGCACCCATCAGCCAGAGCAGCGCGCGCTTCGCAAGCGGCATCGAGTTCCCTCCCCGAAGCAGTCTAGCTACCCACGCCATCGGGCGCGGACGAGAAGTGCGCGGCGTCGGGAAGGTGGACGCGGTCTCTTCCTTTGAATGTGGCAGGAATCGGGTTCGCGGCGCAGGCCGCCGCGCGGAACCCAGAGCGAGCGTGCAGCGTACTCGCGACCGCGAGCGCCGGGTTCCGCGCGCGGCCCGCGCCGCGCAACGGCGCTCTTAAACCAACCTACGACTTCTCGCCGGGGGCCGGGGGCTTGGTGGCGAGCGCGATGCCCTTGGCGCCGGCCTGCTGCGCGACGTCGAGGATGTTCACGGCCTGGCCGAGCAGCACCTTCTTGTCGCCGCGCAGGATCACGATCTTCTCGCGCGCCTTGTCGAGCGCGCTCTTCAGCGCGTCTGGCAGGGCCTCCTTGCTCACCGCCTTGCCGTCGACCTCGATCCCGCCGTCGGAGGTCACCGTGACGCTGACACCGGTCGGTGTCGTCGAGGCAACCGCCGAGTTGGGCAGGTCGACCTCCTTGCCCTGGTTCGAGATCACGCTGGTGGTGACCATGAAGATGATCAGCAGCACCAGGAAGATGTCGGTGAGCGGGGTGATGTTGATCTCGGCGACAATGCCCTCGCCGCCGTCGTCGTCTCCGCTAGGCAGGGAGCGGGCGGCCATGCCGCACCTCCGCGGGCTTCTCGTCCTCGTAGGCTGGGCTCGCCGATTCGACGTAGAGCAGCGCCTGGACCAGTCGCTCGCACGAGCGCGCGAACACGCCCGAGATCGACACGCAGCGCACCTGCAGCCAGTTGTAGGCCGCGAGCGCGATGATCGCGACCAGGAGCCCGGCCGCGGTCGCGACCAGCGCCTCGGAGATGCCGGACGCCACGACCGCGAAGCCGCCCGAGCCCTGCGTGGCCATGTCGTGGAAGGAGCGCAGGATGCCCCAGACCGTGCCGAACAGGCCGATGAACGGCGCCAGCGAGCCGATCGTGCCCAGCACCCAGAGCCCGCGGCGGAGCTCTGTCACGGCCTCGCCGCGAGAGGTCGCCAGCACCCCGTTCAGGTCTTCCAATGCGATGTTCCGCCAGCGCAGGCCTTCGAGGAAGATCCCGGCGAGCGGCGTCTTCGCGGACTCGCACAGCGAGCGCGCCGTGACCAGGTCGTGCTTCACGACCGCGTCCACGACCCCGCGGGTCAGCTCACGGCTGCGCCGGTCCAGCCCCCGCAGGCGCAGGAGCTGCTGGATCACGATGGCGATCGCGATCACCGAGCACCCGAGCAGCGGGATCACCGTGAGGCGGCCTTGCCACAGCATGTGGAGCACGGCTTCGGTATCGAACGACGAAACGGTGGCGGCGGCGGTCGTCGCGGCGTTGGCTACTGCATCCTGGGTCGCTGGATCCACGGGTATTCCTTCATTTCGGGGAAGTGCCGGAGGCTATCGGATCGATTGCAAGCTCGCAGGTTTGCATGACCAGAACGCGCGTTGACGCCCTGGCCCGTGCTCCCCTAGCATCCATTCGCCTTTCGATGGTTGGACCGCGCCGAATCGGGCTTCCGGCCCGGCGTCAAAATAGCGCGGATGTCCGCTTGAGCGGTTCGCCGCGCGTACCGATCAGCCATCGGCACGGAGTTGCCGGCTCATGAGCGCGCAGCATGACCCGCTGTCGGGACACGGACGTAGTGGCGGCGACACCCACGAAGGTGACAGTGCCACGAAGCCGAGGAGCACGCGCCTAGAATGAGCCAGCCGCAGCCGATGCCGCGATTCACCCGCCGCCACGCGCGGACGCCAATGCGCACGCGCCGGGTCGGTGCGGCGTTTCGCACGGGCAGCACGGCAGCGGCACGGCGCGAGGCGTTCCCGGGGCTCAGCATCGGCGGAGAGGCCAAGCGCGGCGAGGCGGTGCGCTCGGGCGGCATCTCCTTCCTGCTGCACGCGGCGATCATCGCGGCGCTCCTGTTGATGGCCTATCTGACGCCCGCGATCCGCGAAGAGATCCTGCCGGTCCAGATCATCAAGGAGACGCCGTCACCTCCGCCGCCCCCACCCGAGCCCCCCAAGCAGGAGGTCGAGGCGAAGCCCGAGCCCAAGCCGGAGCCCGCGCCCGCGCCGAAGGCGCTCGCCGAGCGCCGCTCGATGGACTTCGCGCCCCAGGCGCAGGCAGTCGCGCCCCAGATCGTGAATCCCACCGTGATCCAGCAGGCCGCGCCCACCGTCTCCGCGCAGAAGATCCAGATGAACGAGGTGGCGCAGGTCGTGGCGCCCAAGGACATCTCGCACGCGACCGTGGTGGCGGAGCGCGTCACCGCCATCGCGTCGGTCGCGACCGCCACCGTCGCCAAGGTCGATCTCGGCGCCGCCGCGGCGCCCGCGCTGCGCGGCGACACGAATGCCGCGCTGCCCGCCGGCGCCTCGGCAGGGCCGCGCCAGGTGGTCGCGCAGGGCAACACCACGGGCACCGGCTCGGCGGTGAACCTGGGCAACGGCTCGTCGGTGCGCGAGGGCATCGCCAGCAACCGCGACGTGCTCGGCGTCCCGAGCGGCGCGCCGCTGGCGAACGTCGACACCAAGGTGGGGACCGGCTTCATGCACGGCGACGGCGGCAACGGCACCGGGCTCGAGGGCGGCGGTGGGGCCGATTGCCTCGGGCGCGCAGCCGTGAAGCAGTACCTGGAGCAGATCCGCCAGCGCACCTACAGCCGCTGGGTCGCGGGCGACGACGTGCCGCCGAACTCGAAGGTGAAGCTGCGCCTGTCGCTCGACCCGAGCGGCTCGGTGATCAGCTCGGAGTCGCTCTCGGGCAGCAATGCCAGGCTCGAGCAGAGCGCCGTCGAAGCGCTGCGTTCCGCCGCTCCCTTTGCCGCAATGCCGCCGGAGGTCCGATGCCTGGCGCGCAACAACCTGACCATGACCTTCTCCGTATTGCCGTGACGCGAGCGCACACGCCCGGTGTCTCGCTCGGTCTGGCTCTCGTGCTCGCGCTCGCGTGGGCGCCCGCGCTGCCGGCGCGCGCGCAGCAGGCGCAGCCCGCGCCGCAGGGGAAGTCGCGCGTGGTGCTCGAGTACGACGACCAGGAGCACCTGGTCCGCCGCAAGACCGACACCAACGGCGACGGCATCTTCGACGAGACGATCTTCTACAAGAACGACGTCCCCGAGCACGCCGAGCTCGACACGAACTACGACGGCAAGATCGACGTCTGGATCCGCTACGACGTCAACGGCAAGGAGATCGCGCAGGAGCGCGACACCAACTTCGACGGCAAGGTCGACCGCTGGATCACGCTCGAGAACGGCCAGCCCAAGGTCCAGCGCGACGACAAGAACGGCGACGGCAAGCCCGAGTCGGTGATCTACTTCGAGAACGGCCAGCGGGTCCGCTCGGAAGAGGACACCAACGGCGACGGCAAGGTCGACCGCTGGGTCACCTACACCAACGGCAAGCCCTCGCGCGTGGAGGACGACACCGACGGCGACGGCAAGGTCGACGTGCGCGCCGACTTCGACGCCGACGGCAACAAGGTGCTCGAGGTCCAGGACACCAACCGCGACGGCAAGTTCGACGTCACCATCCGCTACGACCACGGCAAGAAGGTGCGCGTCGAGCAGGACACCAACGGCGACGGCCAGCCCGACGTCATCACCACCTACCAGAACGACGTGATCGTGAAACGCGAGGCCGACACCGACGGGAACGGCACGCTCGACACGGTCTCCACCTACGTGAACGGGAAGGAAGCCAGGCAGACGCGCGACCTCGACGGCGATGGCAAGCCCGACCTCGTCGCCACCTTCGACCAGAACGGCGTGAAGACCCGCGAGGAGAGCTACGCCAAGGGCGCGACCGTGCCCAACGTGGTGCGCACGTTCGCGAACGGGAAGCTGGTGAAGGAGGAGCGCGACACCAACGGCGACGGCAAGCTCGACATCACCACCGAGTTCAGCAACGACCAGCCCACCAAGAGCGTCGCCGACACCAACTTCGACGGGAAGCCCGACACCACCGTCTTCTACGAGAACGGCAAGAAGGTGCGGCAGGAAGAGGACCGCAACGGCGACGGCAAGACCGACGCGATCTACCTGTTCGACGCCGACGGCAACGTGACCCAGGAGAAGCTCGACGCGGACTTCGACGGCCGCTTCGAGCAGGTCACCGACTCGAAGGACGGCAAGCTCGTGAAGCGCACCGTCGACAAGAACGGCGACGGCAAGCCCGAGCGCACCGAGATCTACGGCGACGGGCGGCTCCTGCGCGTCGAGCTCGACGAGAACGGCGACGGGCAGGTCGACCTGTGGGACTTCTACGACCCCAGCGGGAAGCTCGAGAAACAGGAGCAGGACGCAAACCACGACGGCAAGGTCGACACCTGGGTCGTGCTCGATCCGAACAGCGGCAAAGAGCTGCGCGTGCTGAAGGACACCAACGGCGACGGCAAGGTCGACAGCTGGCGGACCAACGACCAGAACGGCCAGACGGTGAAGCTGGAAGAGGACACCGACTTCGACGGCCAGCCCGACCGCGTGACTGAATTCGAGAACGGGAAGCCGGTGCGCTTCACCGTCGACAAGAACCACGACGGCAAGCCCGAGATGCGCGGCGAGATCGGCCCCGACGGGCAGATCGTGCGCGAGGAACAGGACACCAACGGCGACGGCAAGATGGACCTGCGGGTCGAGTACGCCAACGGCCAGAAGGTGCGCGAGGAGCGCGACAGCAAGGGCACCGGCAAGTTCGACGTCGCCACCACCTTCGAGAACGGCAAGCCGGTGAAGCAGGAGCAGGACACCAAGGGCACCGGCAAGTTCGACTCGGTGATCGCCTTCAAGGACGGCCAGCAGGCGACGCAGGAGCGCGACACGAACGGCGACGGCAAGACCGACCTGTGGGTCACCTTCGACGCCGCCGGCAAGCCCGCGCGCGAGGAGATCGACACCAACGGCGACGGCAAACCCGACGTGATCAAGACCTACCAGAACGGCGAGATCGTGCGCGAGGAGCAGGACCGTGACTTCAACGGCACGTTCGAGCTGGTGATCACCTACGCGGGCGGCAAGCCGGTGCACTCGGAGGCCGACACCGACGGCGACGGCAAGCCCGACGTCGTCACCGAGTACCAGAACGGCGTCAAGGTGAGCCAGACCGAGGACACCAACCACGACGGCAAGCCCGACGTCCGCACCACCTTCAACCCCGACGGCACGCCGTCGCGCACCGAGGCCGACACCGACGGCGACGGCCGCTTCGAGACGACGAGCTACCTCGAGAACGGCAAGGTCGTGCGCACCGAGAAGGACACCAACGGCGACGGCAAGCCCGACGTGTGGGCCTGGTACGACGCGAGCGGCAAGATCACGCGCCAGGAAGAGGACACGAACTTCGACGGGATCGTCGACCGCCGTTCCAACGCGGGGCAGGGCGGCGGGCAGGTGCAGGAGGCCGACACCAACGGCGACGGGAAGATCGACACCTGGCTCACCCTCGACGCCGCGGGGAACGTGATCCAGAAGCAGGAAGACAAGGACGGCGACGGCAAGCCCGACGTCACCGTCAAGATCAAGGACGGCAAGCCCGTGCACCTCGAAGAGGCGAAGAACGGCTGCCTGACGCTGATCCAGGACTTCGACGCGGTCGGCAACGTGATCGCCGAGCAGAAGGACACCAACGGCGACTGCAAGATCGACACCTGGACCTACCTGCAGAACGGCGTGGTGGTGCGACAGGGCCAGGACACCAAGGGCCGCGGCAAGCCCGACGTGCTCACCGTGTTCGGCCCCGACGGCAAGCCGCAGGAGCAGGAGCTGATCTCGAACGACAAGCACAAGAAGCCCGACAAGCGCCTGTTCCTCGACGCCAACGGGCAGGTCACCGCGCAGTGCGTCGATACCGACGGCAACGGCACGCTCGACGCGCGCGCGCTGGTCGAGAACGGCGCGGTGAGTCAGGTGCTGATCGACACCAAGGGCAAGGGCTGGGCGGACCAGCGCGAGATCTACAAGGACGGCCAGCGCGTCGCGCTCGAGGCCGACACCAACCACGACCACAAGGTCGACGTGATCCAGACCTTCGAGAACGGGCAGCTGGTGCGCCAGGACGAGGACACCAACTTCGACGGCGTGATCGACCGGAGCTTCGCCGGCGGCAAGCCCGCGCCGGTGCCCGCCAACCCGAAGATCGAGAGCGCCCCGTTCACGCAGCTCGACTGCGGCCGCTTCTCCGACTTCTGGAACGCGAGCCGGTAACGAGCGGTGTACGCGCGCCCCCGCGGGACATCGGCCCGCGGGCCGATGTCGGGGCCGCGCGCTACCGCCTTCGCTCGCCTGCGGCTCGCTGCGTGCTTCGCTTGCACGGAACTCGGACTCAGTTCCTGCCGCCCAGCGAGTCGAGGGTGTTCGGTCGCCCGCCGAGCGTGTGCGCGATGCCGGAGAGCAGCGCGAAGACGCGCGCGACCAGCACGAAGTCGCTGGGCACGCTCACGATCGGGTCCTTGCGGATCGACTCGAACAGCTCGTCGGTCATCTCCTCGGAGAGCTCGCCGCGGGTGTTGCCGCGCACCGAGGACTCGATCATGCGGCGCGCGATCCGGCGGTAGGTCTCGGGATCGCCGGTGCGAGTGCGGAAGCCGAGCTCCTGGAACGCGCGCACCATCGCCGCCTCGTTCTCGGTCATCATCGAGAACATCAGCTCGAACAGGCCCAGGCCGAAGCCCTTCGGCAGCTGCTTGGCGAGCCCGAAGTCCAGGATCACGAAGCGCGGGCCGGGCTGGATCAGCACGTTGCCGGGGTGCGGATCGGCGTGGAAGAAGCCGAGTCCCATGATCATCTGGTTCCACAGCGAGGTGAGTCCCTGCACCACCTCGTCCAGCTCGATCCCCGCGGCCACGAGCCCCGCCCGGTCGTTCGCCTTGATGCCGGCGACGAGCTCCATCGTGATCACGCGCGCGGTCGAGTGCGCGAAGTCGATCTCGGGCACCACCACGTCGGGGTTCTTGCGGAACAGCGCGCGCACGCGTTCGGCGTTCTCGACCTCGCGCCGGAAGTCGAGCTCGAGCGCAAGGTGCTTCTGCAGCTCGTCGAGCAGCGGCAGGAGCGCGAGCGGCTGCGGGTCGAAGCGCTCGTACACGATGCAGATGCGCCGCAAGCTCGCCAGGTCGGTGCGGACGATGTGCTCGATGTCGGGGTACTGCACCTTCACCGCGACCTCGCGCCCGTCGACCAGCCGCGCGCGGTGCACCTGCGCGAGCGACGCCGAAGCCAGCGGCTCGGGGTCGAAGCTCGCGAACACCGCGTCGAGCGGCTTTGCGAGCTCGCGCTCCACCAGCTCGCGGATGACGGCGAACGGGCGCGGCGGCACCCGGTCCTGCGCGCGCGCGAGCGTGCGCACGTACTCGGGCGGGAACACGTCCGAGCGCGTGCCCACCACCTGGCAGACCTTGAGCAGGAGCCCGCGCAGCGTCGTGGCGGTGCGGAAGATCTGCTCGGCGTTGCGCAGGTGGATCGCCGAGTAGTCGCGCGCGTCCGGGTCGCGCCCGAGCGCGCGATCCCACCACTGCGGCAGCTTCTCGCGCAGCCACACGCAGGTCGCGGTCCAGGCGATGCGCGTCGCGCGCCAGCCGCGCTCGAGCTCGACGCGCGCGCGCCGCGCGAGCCGCGTCACCGCGCGAGCAGCACCAGCCGCTCGTCGTCCGGCTTCGGGAAGGTCCAGCCCGAGTCCAGGCTCTCGAAGCGGCGGGCGAGCTGCGCGGCGGCCGGCGTGTCGTCGAGCGCGAGCCGGATCGCCCCCTGCACGTCCGCGCGCTCGCGCGCGGGGCGAGTCGAGGCGATCTGGCGGAGCTGCGTCTCGAGGATGCGGTCGACGACCTCGCGGCCCGCGAGCTCGCGCTTCCCGTCGGCGCTGCGCAGCGTGCGCGCGCGCAGCTCCGACAGCGCCGTGCGCAGGTACTCCACGTGCGGCGACTCGTCGGCCTGGATGTGCGCCACCAGTGCGGGCGCGCCGGCGGGTTCGGCCGAGACCTCGGGGTCGCCGAGCAGGGCCTTGGCCCACTCGAACACGTCTTCCGCGAAGATCTCGACGATCATCACGTTCGCCAGGAACGCGATCGACTCCTCGAGCCGTGGGGCGAGCTCGGGGAACAGCCGACGGCGCTCGCCGCGCCCGTTCCCTCCCATCATCGCGAGCAGCACGTCGTCGGGGATCTCGGGCTTGGCCAGGCCGAGGTCGCGCGCCGCCTCCCACATCTGCTTGTGGCCACCCTGGTCGCGCCAGCCGGCCTCGTCGCGCGCGTGCGCCTCGAACAGGCCGCCGCCGAGGTGCGCGAGGGCGGTCCCGGCGATGTCCTCGACCACCTCGCGGCGCAGGTCCGGGAGCGCCAGGTCGCGGATGCGCGCGCCGAAGCCCTCGACGATCGAGATCAGCGTGAGCGAGCGCGTGATCGGGTCGCGCACGCCTTCCTGCAGGAGCAGCTTGGCCTGCGGGTAGTTCGGGTAGTGCGGCGGTACGAACGCGCGCGGCACGTCGACCAGGGGCTGCCCCTCCGAGCGCAGTCGCTCCTGCCAGGAGCGGATCGCAGGCACGCGATTCGCGGTCCGCGGCGAGACGTAGCGGCCGCCCGCGAAGCCCCCGTGGCAGCGCACGCCGCCCGCGAACAGCGGCTCATCGGTGGGGACGTCCTCCAGCAGCTCTTCCCGCGACCACTCGAGCCTCGCCATGGCCGCAGTCTCGCGCCTTGCACCGACTTCCGCAAAAGTGAAACGTGTTCACATGCGCTTTGGCACGCATGTATTGAAGGAACCTCGCTTTTTCGGGGGATTTCTTCCTCATTTTGCTTCCCAAAGAACAAACTTCGGGAGTAGGATTGCGGGTGCATCAACGCGTCGGAGAAATCGGAGGGAGACCGATGCTGCGTTCTTGGGGGTATGCCGCAGTCGCCGCCGCCGCTGTCCTCTGGACCACCGGAGCTCAGGGCGCCTCGATCACGTACCATTACTCGAGCGGGTCGGCCACGATCACCGCCACCTCGGGGACCCAGACGATCGGGGTCGGGACGCTCTCGCTGAACGGTCAGTTCGCCGCCTTCGACAGCACGAGCGGCGATCTCACCAACTTCTCGTTCACCACCACGCCGAACCAGTGGATCGTGCTGAACACGGTCTTCGGCGGCTTCAACCAGGTCTGGGTCAACAGCGCGACCATGCACCCGGGCGCGGGCTACGGCACGCTGGCGACGACCCAGATCTCGCCGGGGCATTGGAACACCAGTGTCATGCCGGTGGTGGTGGATGCGGTCTACACGGCCAAGAACACCATCACCAACACGAGCATCGGTCCGCTGCCGCTCAGCTACACCAACGCGACTCCGCTGAACGCGACGATCGACGTCATCGACGGAACGTTCACGCTCCAGGGAATCACGCTGGGGATCATCTCGGTCCCAGGCGAAGCGAATCCGCTCATCGTCAAAGCCGACGTCACGTTCGTTCCGGAGCCGGCCGCCGCCGGGCTGCTGGCGCTGGCGGGACTCGCGCTCGGGCTGCTGCGCAAGCGGGGGTAGGACAGCGATGTTCAAGCGACTGGCGACCGCGCTCGGAATTCTGCTGCTGGCGACCTCGTCCGCGTTCGCGACGAGCCTGACCGTCGCGTCGGGGGGGCTGATCGCGACCAACGCGAACTACGGCTGCCCCGCGGGATCCGCGAACTGCCTCACCTCGCTCGACTTCCAGCTGGCGAGCCAGGCGAATGCGACCGGCAGCATCGTCACCAACGGCGCGGGAACGCAGGCGACGATCAGCTTCGACATCGCCAGCGCGAGCTTCTCGCCGGTGCCGGGGCCCGGCTCGAACGACGTCTTCACCAACGTCCACTACTCGGGCACGGTCAGCGTGTTCTCCACCTCGACCATCATCAGCCAGACCCTGCCTGGCACCGGGATCGTGACCGGCCTGCTCAACGGGACGCCCTTCTCGACCCCCTCGTCGATCGCCAACCTGACCTGCGCGCTTTCGGGCGGGACGGGCCAGTGCGGCGTCGCCTTCGGGCCCCAGTCGTTCACCGCGGGCAGCCAGAACTGGCTCCACACGTTCAACGTGCTGGTGACCCCGGAGCCGGCGACCCTCGCGCTGGTGCTGTTCGGCCTGGCCGGGCTGGGATTCCGCCGGCGCTGAATCGCCCCGCTGAGGTAGGATCGCCGCATGCGAAGGGCGATTCTCTGTCTTGCGTTGGTGGCTGGCCTCGCCGCGCGTGAAGCACCCGCGGCGAACCCATTCCTCGAAGTCCTGGTCAGCGGGGCGAACACCCCGATGTACGCCGTCGACAGGGGCGACGGCACGCTGTTCGTGGTCGAGCGCGGCGGCCTGATCCGGATCGCGAACGGCGGCACGTTGCAGGCCCCTTCCGACGCGTTCCTGGACATCAGCGGCCAGGTGGACGGCGAAGGCGAGGGCGGCCTGCTCTCGATGGTCCTCGACCCGAACTTCGCCAGCAACCGGCGCTTCTTCATCGCCTACACGCGCACAGGCACGGGCGGGTCACCGATGGAGACGGTGATCGCGAGCTACCAGACCAAGCTCGACGACCCCAACCACGCCGACACCGGCACCGTGAAGGAGGTCCTCACCCAGCTCTCGCCCGTGGGCGGCCAGTACATCAACCACAAGGGCGGGACGCTGCTGTTCAGCCCCGTCGACCACCTCCTCTACTACGGCCTCGGCGACGGCGGTGGGGCGGGCGACCAGAACTGCAACGCGCAGACGGGCAGCACGCTGCTCGGCAAGATCATCCGTATCGATCCCAACGGCTCGGATCCGAAGGCAGGACATCCCAACTACGGAATCCCTGCCGACAATCCCTTCGCGAAGGCCACCGACGGCACGCGCCCGGAGATCTGGGCGCTCGGAGTGCGCAACCCGTTCCGCTACTCGTTCGACGCCTCGAACGGCGACCTGTGGATCGGCGACGTCGGCCAGGACTTGTTCGAGGAGATCGACAGGGCGGGCGCCTCGCAGACGCCGCTGAACTACGGCTGGAAGATCTGGGAGGCGGACAGCTGCTACGCGGCCAACCCCGCCAACGAGTCGGCCAGCCCGTCGGCCTGCCCGGCCGCCACGACGAAGTGCACGAACGACCAGAACGGGCACGCCGGCTACACCTTCCCGGTCTTCAACTACAAGCACGACGGTGGCTCGAAGGCGATCGTCGGCGGCTACGTGTACCGGGGCGCGGCCACGCAGTGGCGCGGCAAGTACATCTTCGCGGACTTCGAGGAGAACGAGATCTGGGTGCTGCGGGGCTCGCAGCGCGTGGTGGTCTCCAACGCCGTGAACGGCCCCGTCGCGTTCTCCGAGGACCACACCGGGGAGCTCATGGTCGTCGGTCTCGGCGACGGCAACGTGTACCGCATGCACTTCGAAGCGCTGGGCATGCCCAAGATCCAGGCCCGCTGCGTAGTGAAGCTGAACCAGGACTTCGCCGGGCTGGCAGACTTCGAGTCGAGCAAGATCCGCAGCTGCATCGACCAGGGCGCGCGCGGCAAGGCGCCGGTCGGAAGCTGCATCGGGGCCGATCCGAAGGGCGCGCTGGCGAAGCGCCAGGCGAAGATCGCTTCCGACGACACCAAGCTCTGCGTCGCCTCGCCGCCCGACTTCGGCTACGGGGGCGCGGGCTCGGGCAGCGAGGCCGCGGTGGGCTCCGAGCAGGACCTGTTCGACAACGTGTTCGGCGATCCCAACAGCGCGATCCCGCTGAAGACCACCGACCGCAACACCGTGGTGTGTCAGGAGTCGGTGACGAAGGCGCTGGCGGCCTGCCAACATGCGCGGCGGGCGGAGTTCCTGCGCTGCAAGGCGAAGGGGCTCGCCGACATGTCGATCACGTCGGCCGACGAGCTGGCCTCGAATTGCCTCGATGCGGCCCCGACGTCCGCGATCACTCGCGCGTGCGACGGCGCGACTGGCGCCATCGCGATGCGGGTGATCCCAAAGGCGTGCAAGAAGCCCGGGGTCGATCTGTCCGTGGCATTCCCTGGCTGCGGCACTGCGGACCCGGGCACGCTCGCTCAGTGCCTCGACCACACCAGCCAGTGCGAGACCTGCCTGCTGTTCAACGACGCCGACGCACTCGGCACGAGCTGCCCGTGCGACTGATGGCGTGACTCCCGACCTTCCGCTCGACCCCGCAGTCAAGTTCGGCGTGATCACGGGCATGCCAGCCCCCGCCGCGGTGCGCGCGACGGTGGAGCTGCTCGAACGCCACGGCTTCGACTCGCTCTGGGTCGGGGACCACGTCGCCTTTCCGCAGCCGATCCTCGACCCGCTGCTGCAGCTGGCGCAGGCGGCGGCGTGCGCGCGCACGCTCCACTTCGGCACCGGCGTGTTCCTGCTGCCGCTGCGCCATCCGGTGCTGGTGGCCAAGCAGGTCGCCACGCTCGACCTCCTGTGCGCGGGGCGTCTCACGTTCGGCGTCGGCGTGGGCGGCGAGTTTCCGCGCGAGTACGAGGCCTGCGGCGTGCCGTTGCGCGAGCGCGGCGCGCGGCTCTCCGAGGCGATTCCGCTGCTGCGGCGGCTGTGGAGCGGCGAGCCGGTGGCGCACGAAGGACGCTTCCACCGCTTCGCCGAGGTCCGGCTCCTGCCGCGGCCCGCGCAGCCCGGCGGCCCGCCGATCGTCTGCGGCGGGCGCAATCCCGCGGCGCTCGCGCGCATCGCACGCATGGGCGACGGCTGGATCTCGTACGTGGTGACGCCTGAGATGTACGGCGACGGACTCGACTCGATCGCGCGCGAGGCGCAGGTGGCTGGCCGACACTTCGCGCGCTTCGCGAGCGCACACCTGGTGTTCGCGCGGATCGACGACGGCTACGAGCGCGCGCTCGACGTCGCGACCGAGCAGCTGTCGCGGCGCTACGCGATGGACTTCCGCAAGGCCGCGGCCCGCTATGCGGCGCTCGGGCGCCCGGCCGACGTCGCCGAGCGGCTCGCCGCCTTTGCCAAGAGCGGCGTGCGCCACTTCGTGCTCGATCCGATCGGCCCGCCCGCGGAGCGCGACGCCCAGATCGAGCGCTTCGCGCGCGAGGTCCGCCCGCTCCTCGGCGCGCACGGCCTGGTGTGAGAGAATCGGCGCTCGCTTTGGAGATCGAATGAGCGAAGAACGCCCGGCACCCCGGCTCGCCGCGACGGTGCTGCTCGTGCGCGACGGTGCGCACGGGCTCGAAGTGTTCATGGTGGAGCGCCACCACCAGATCGACTTCGCGACGGGCGCGCTGGTATTCCCGGGGGGCAAGGTCGATCCAGGCGACGCCGACCCGCGCCTCGCCGAGCGCTGCGGCGAGTCGCTGGCGAAGGACGAGCCCGCGCGCGCGCTGCGCGTCGCGGCGATCCGCGAGACCTTCGAGGAGTGCGGCGTGCTGCTCGCGCGGCCGCGCGGCTCGCGCGAGCTCGTGCCCGCGGCGCGGCTGCCGAAGCCGGACTCCGACTTCGCGGCGCTGCTCTGCCGCGAGGATCTGTTCGCCGCCTGCGACCTGCTCGTGCCGTTCGCCCACTGGATCACGCCGGCGATCGTGCCGAAGCGCTTCGACACGCACTTCTTCATCGCGGCGGCTCCCGCGGACCAGCTTGCGCTGCACGACGGGCGCGAGTCGGTCGACTCGGTGTGGATCGCGCCGCAGGCCGCGCTCGACGCCGCCGAGGCCGGGCGCCGCACCATCATCTTCCCCACGCTGATGAACCTGGCGCGGCTCGCGCAGGCGAAGGACGCTGCGGATGCGCTCGTTCGCGCGCGTTTCGCGCGAATCGTCACGGTGCAGCCGGCGGTCGCGCGCGGTGCCGACGGGAAGCCGCAGCTCTCGATTCCCGCGGAGGCGGACTATCCGAGCCTGTCTCCCGCCCTGCTGAAGGCGGGCGGGCTGTGAGCGAGGGCGACGCGTCTCCGCGCTCGCACACCGCGCGCTGGGAGCTGAAGCCGGCGGAGGTCACGGGCGCGTGGAAGGAGCGGCGCCGACTCGCCGCCGCGATGCGCACCGTGATCTCGCGCCTGGTCGAGACGGACGCGCCCGAGGCCGAGCTCAAAGCCGCCGCGGAGGCGCTCGAGCGCTACGCGGAGAGGCTCGCCACACACCCCAGGTCGCGGCCGCACGCGGGCTTCGCCGAGACCTCGCCCGCGGGCGACACGACCGGCTTCTTCGACCGCAGCCCGCTGATCGGGCTGTCGAACCCGCTCTCGCCGCCGCTGGAGCTCCGCGCCGACGACGACCGCCGCCGCGTCCACGGCCGCGGCGTGTTCGGCACCCCGTACGAGGGCCCGCCAGGCCACGTGCACGGGGGCTACGTCGCGGCCGCGTTCGACGAGGTGCTCGGCTTCGCGAACGCGCTGTCCGGCAACCCCGGCATGACGGGCACCTTGACGGTCCGCTACCGCCGTCCGACGCCGCTCCACACCGAGCTCCGCTTCGAAGCGCACTACGACCGCTCGGAAGGGCGCAAGATCTTCACCTCGGGCCAGCTCTTCGCCGGCGAGACGCTCTGCGCCGAAGCCGAAGGCCTGTTCATCTCGGTCGACTTCGAGCGCTTCCGCGCCTTCTTCGAGGCGAGCCAGGCGCGGGAGAAGAACGAACCCTAGGCGGTGAAGGGCGCGAGCCGGGTGGCGACGAGCGCGGCACTCGCAATGCGGCGCGCGGGCTCCTTGGCCATCATCTCGAGGATCAGCTCGGCGAAGCCGTCGGGCACGCCCTCGACGCGCGTGCGCGGGTCGGGCGGGCGCGTGTGGCGGTGGTGGTAGGTGACGTCGCCGTCGCGGAACGGGACCGCGCCGGTCACCAGCTCGAAGAAGGTGACGCCCAGCGCGTAGATGTCGGCGCGGGCGTCGACCGCCTCGCCCAGCGCCTGCTCCGGCGCCATGTAGTACGGCGTGCCACCGATCAGTGTCGCGGAGCGGCGGACCTCCTCGACCATCTTGGCCAGACCGAAGTCCACGATCTTCACCACCTTGCCGCGGGTGAAGAAGAGGTTGGCAGTCTTGATGTCGCGGTGGACGATGCGGCGCTCGTGCGCGTACTCGAGGCCCGCGCAGATCTGCACGCCCAGCCGCGCGCAGTCGCGCGCGGACAGCCGGTTCGCGCGGCGCAGGATCACGTGCAGCGGATCGCCCTCGAGCAGCTCCATGGTGATGAAGAAGGTGCCGTCTTCCTGGTCGGCATCGAACAGCGTCACGATGTTCGGGTGGTTCAGCGCGGCGGCGGCGCGCGCCTCGCGCAGGAACAGCTGTACCGCCGAGGGATGGTCGCGCAGGTTCTCCGGCAGCCGCTTCAGCGCGACCTCGCGCCCCAGCCGCTTGTCGCGCGCGCGGAACACCACGCCCATGCCGCCCCGGCCGATCTGCTCGATGATCTCGTAGCGGCTCTCGGTGGCGACCGGGACGGTTGCTGCGGTGATCCGGCCGCTGGCCTCCTTCGCCGTGGAGAGGCGCTTGCGCAGGCCCTCGATCCGGGTCGAGATCTCAGGAAAGGTCGGCTCGTCCTCGCGCAGCTTCTCCAGCACGTCGAGCGCGCGGGTGGAATCGCCGCTGCGCTCCAGGAGCTCGGCCAGGCGCCCGCGCAGGCTCGGATCGACGTGGCCGGAAGTGTCGCGCTCGATCCGCTCCTCGAGCTTGCGCGCGGCCAGGTCGACGTGGCCTTCGGTCTCGAGCGCGTCCGCGAGCAGGAGACACGCCTCGCCGTAGTTCGGATCGCCGGGCAGCACCTGCTGCAGCAGCTTGATCGCGCGGGCGCGGTCGTCGTTGTCGCGCGCGAGCACCGCCGCCTGGAACGATTCGCCGCGCCGCTCCAACACGCCGATCACGCGATCCGTCTCGCCCGCCTCGCGGTAGCAGGCGAGCGCGCGCTCGTAGTCGGCGGCGGCTTCGTAGGCCTTGCCGGCGCGGATCGGGTCGCCGGCGCGGCGGAACATCTCGGCCGAGCGCGCCGACTCGCCGGCCTTCTGGTACAGCCCCGCGGCGCGCGACCACTCCGACAGCTCCTCGCGCAGCCGCCCTGCCTCGGCGAAGTATTCGGCGTACTCGTAGTGCTCGGCGGCACGCGCCTTGTTGCCCTGCGCCGCGTGCATGCGCGCCAGGATGAAGTTCGAGAGCTTGTCCTGGCCTTCGCGCGCGAGCGCGCGCGCGGCAGCCGCGACGTCGCCCTGCAGATAGGGCGCGACCGCGGGCGGGCAGCCCTTGAACAGCACGCCGTCGTTGCGCCCGAGATCGACCTCGATCGTCGAGGTGGCGTAGCTCTCCACCACGACCTCGCGCTCGGCCACGCGGTCGCCGCTGCCCAGCGCCACCAGGTGGCGTCCCAGCGGCAGGCCGATGCGCACCGACTGGCCGCGCAGGTGGCGGAACGTGTCGGGACGGCCGCCCACCGAGACGGCGCACTCGCGCACCGGCTGGCCATCCCAGCTGACCCTGATCTCGACCGGGCAGTGCCGAGGCTTCAGGTCGAACTCGATCCGCCGCGTGTCGCGGCTGCCGACCTGCGCGTGCATCAGCTCGTAGGGCTCCTCGAGCACGCCGTCGCCGGCCGCGCCGCCGCAGAGCTCGCCGTCGACCGTTACCCAGTACCTGCCCGGTGCCAGCCCGCGGAACTGCGTCTCGCGCGACACCAAATGGTGTACGGTGCGCGAAGATACCTTGGTCTTCGCCGCCTCGCGCTCGGCCGGCGTCTGGCGCTTGCGGTTCGGCTTGCGGCGCGTCACCGAGACGGTGAAGCTGCCGCGCAGGTCGTCGGGGTAGGCGATGCACACGATCAGGTCCCCCGCGCCGCGCGCGGTGCGCGCGACCACGAGTGCGATCACGAACGCGCACAGGCCCCCGAGCAGCCAGCTCTGTCCGGCGGGCCGCGAGGCCCAGTCACCGATCTGGGTGACGCGCGCCTGCCACGCGGGTGACAGCGCGGCGTAAGTCTGGTGCAGGGTCGCCTCGATCCGCGGGGCCCAGCGCTGCCAGCTGGCGAAGAGCTCGCGGCGCGCCTCGGGCGGGATCCAGCGGTCGAGGTCGTCGCCGAACGAGGGCGGCTCGTTCGCGTCAGGCGCATCGCTCGTCGCGGTCCGGCCGGGAGGCGCCAACGGGGGAGCCGCGTTCGGCTCGGCGGGCGCCGGCTCGGCCTGGTTCGCGTCCTGGCTCGCGTCGTCGCCCGCGGCCTGCTGCGCGGCCTTGCGCCGTTCCGCGGCCTCGTGGGCCCAGCGCTGGCGCAGCTTCTGGCGCGCGCGCCACCACTCGCCGCGCGGCGAGTGCGACTGCGGAGCGTCGTCGTCGGGGCCGAGCTGGTTCCAGCTGCGCGACGGCTCCCCGTCTTGCGGCGATGCGCTCTGCTGTGTGCCGCCGAAGCTCGGGAGTGAGTCGGAGCCCTGCACCCGTGCCGCAGGCGCGGCAACGACGAGCGCCGCGGCGAGGGCGCACGCGGGCAGGATGACAGGGGTGGAGATGCGCATCGGTCGGCAGAACTCTTCGGTGGCGCGGAGGTTTCGATTGAGCCTGATCGTGACAGCAGCGACACGCTCGCCTCGCGCGCGCGCGGCGCGATAGCATGGGCGCACAGGGCGAAGGGCGATGCGCACAGGGACCTTCCTGACCGAGGAGATCGAGTCCGGCCCCGCGGGCGCCAAGATCGGCGCGTTCTTCGACGTCGACGGGACGCTCTTGTCCGGCTTCTCGGGCATCGCCTTCTGGCGCGACCGGCTGCTGTCGGGCCAGATGAGCGCGTCGGACCTGTCCGAGAACCTGCTCGCCTGGGTCGGCTTCCAGCGCGGGCAGATCGGCTTCTCGGGGATCCTCACCGCCTGGTCGAGCATGCTGCGCGGCACGCCGGAGCAGGAGCTGGTCGACACCGGCGGGCGGCTGTTCGAAGAGGAGCTCGCGGCGCTGGTGTTCCCCGAGTCGCGCGCGCTCGTGGCCGCGCACCTGCGCCGCGGGCACACCGTCGCGATCGTGTCCGCGGCGACGCGCTACCAGATCGAGCCGCTCGCCCGCGACCTGGGCATCGAGCGCGTGCTGTGCACCCGGCTCGAGGTCGACGACGAGGGCCGCTTCACCGGGCAGTACCTGCGCCCCGCGTGCTGGGGCGACGGCAAGGCCGACGCCGTGCGCGCGCTCGCCGCCGAAGAGGGGCTCGACCTCGCGCAGAGCTACTTCTACAGCGACGCGGCCGAGGACCTGCCCCTGTTCGAGATCGTCGGCCGCCCGCGCCCGACCAATCCCGACGCGCGGCTCGCGCGCATCGCCGAGAAGCGCGCCTGGCCGCAGCGCCGCTTCGGCAGCCGCGGCCGGCCGAGCCTGGCCGACGTCGTGCGCACCGGTCTCTCCGCGGCGTCCAGCGGGCTCGCGCTCGCGCTGGGCGTGCCGCTCGCGCTGGTCACCGGCCGGCCGAAGGTCGGGCTCGACTTCGCGCTGGGCGCGTGGGGCGATCTCGGCACCGCGCTCGCGGGCATCGAGCTGCGCGTGCGCGGCGAGGAGCACCTGTGGTCGGCGCGGCCGGCGGTGTTCATCTTCAACCACCAGAGCTCGCTCGACGTCCTGATCCTGTGCAAGCTCCTGCGCCGCGACTTCGTCGGCGTGGCGAAGAAGGAGCTGCGCCGCGTGCCGCTGCTGGGCACGCTGGCCTCGTGGATGGGCACGGTGTTCATCGACCGCGCCGACTCGGGCGCGGCGATCCGCGCGCTCCAGCCCGCGGTGGACGCGCTGCGCATGGGCACGTCGCTCGCGATCGCGCCCGAGGGCACCCGCGCGCCCACGCCGCGGCTCGGTCGGTTCAAGAAGGGCGCCTTCCACATGGCGCTGCAGGCCCGCGCGCCGATCGTGCCGATCGTGATCAAGAACGCGCTCGACGCGCTGCCGAAGAGCGGGCTGGTGGTCCGCCCGGCGACGCTCGAGGTGGTGGTGCTGCCGCCGATCTCCACGCGCGACTGGAAGCGCGAGACGATCGACCAGCACGTCGCCGACGTGCGCGCCCTCTACGAGGAGGTCCTCGCCGACTAGCGCGCTAGAATCGGCGCGATGGGGGGCGAGCGTCATCCGCGGGACCGGCTGCGGCCCGAGCTCGGCCTGACCGACGCGACGCTGCTCTGTGTCGCCTCGGTGATCGGCTCCGGCATCTTCCTCACGCCGGGCGAGATCGCCCAGCGTCTGCCGCACGCCGGTCTGATCCTGGCGGTGTGGCTCGCCGGCGGGGCGCTCTCGCTCGCCGGCGCGCTCGCCAACGCCGAGCTCGGCGCGATGTACCCGCACGCCGGCGGCGACTACGTCTACCTGCGCGAGGCGTTCTCGCCCTTCGCCGGCTTCGCGACCGGCTGGGTCTCGTTCTTCGCCATCTTCACCGGCACCGTCGCCACCCTGGCCGCGGGGCTCGGCGAGGCGCTGGGCGCGTTCTTCGACCTGGGCGAGGGGGGGAAGCTCGCGGTGGCGCTCGGCGCCACCTTCGCCGCGAGCTGGCTCAACGTCTGGGGCGTGCGCGACAGCGCGCGCGTGAACAACGCGGGCGCCGCGCTGAAGATCGTCGCGCTCGCCGCGCTGGTGGTGCTCGCGCCGTTTGCTACGGCGGGCGACACCGCGCGCATGCAGCTGTTCGCGCCGGGCGCGGCGTCGGTCTCGTGGAGCGCGTTCGGGCTCGCGCTCTCGCCGGTGCTGTTCAGCTACCTGGGCTGGAACGCGACCGTGTACGTCGCGAGCGAGATCCACGACGCGCAGCGCAACGTGCCCCGCTCGCTCTTCCTCGGGCTCGCGATCTGCATCGCCGTGTATCTCGCGGTGAACGCCGTGTATCTCTACGCGCTTCCGCTCGACCAGCTCGCGGCGTCGGGAAATGCCGGCCAGGCCGCCGCTCGCGCGCTGTTCGGCCCGGTGAGCGGGAAGCTGCTCGCGCTATTCGTGATCGGCTCGATCCTCGCGACGTTGAACGCCACCATCCTGGTGGGGCCGCGCATCGCCTACGCCATGGCGATCGACGACCGCTTCTTCCGCGGCGTCGACCTGGTGCACACGAGCTACGGCACTCCCCACGTCGCGATCTGGGTCCAGGCGGGCGTCGCGGCGCTGCTGCTGGTGGTGCTGCGCCGCTTCCCGAGCGTGCTCGACTTCACCACCTTCGCAATCGTGCTCGCGACCATCGCCGACACGGTCGCGCTCTACGCGCTGCGCCTGCGGCGCCCCGAGCTGCGCCGTCCCTACCGCGCCTGGGGGTACCCGGTGATCCCGGGCCTGTACGTCGTCGCCAACGTCGCGGTCGCGATCGCGCTCCTGGTGGGGAACCCGGTCGAGAGCCTGGTGTGTCTCGGCGTGATCCTGTCCTCGGTCCCGTTCTGGCTCGGGTTCAAGAGCGCGGGGAGCTGAGGGACTCCTCTCACTGCGCGTCGGCGACGGGCCAGAAGCCGGTGTCGAGCAAGTCGAGGCTGTAGCCCTGCGCATATCCGCGCAGCTCGTCCACCAGCAGCATCCGCGGGTTGCCCCCCAGCGTGGGGTCGGTGGACACGCCTAGCTGGTACATCCGCATCATGCGGTGGAAGTCGCGCTCGTGCATGGCCTTCACGCCGAACACGTACGCTGCGAGCGCGAGCTCGTTGTCGTTGTGCGCCTGCGCGAGCACGGCGCTCTCGTCGCCGCCGCGGATCGCCGTGGCGGCCACCAGATCGCTGAAGTGGCTCCCCGCGTGGCGAAGTGCCTCTCGAGCAGCGCGCGGTGCGCGGCGTCCGGCTCCCGCTCGCGCAGGTAGGCCGCTGCGCGGTAGATCCAGGTCTCCCAGCTGCCGACCGGGTCGTCCTGGTCGTAGAGCGCCCACAGCAGCTCATCGCAGTTGCGGAAGTAGATGATCTTCGCCGCGCGCCCGAGTGCCCCGTGGCTCAATCGCGGGCGCAGCCACGCCAGCGCCGCGTCCTTGCCCCGCGCAAGCTTCAGGCTCGCATAGGACTCCACCTCCAGCTGGACCTGCGCGTCGGGGAACGGCATGAGCTGGCCCAGCGCGAACGCGGTCTCGTAGGCGTGCTGGCGGCGCTGCTCGTCGTGGGCCAGTCGCGGCTCCGTCCGGCGAGCAGCTCGGTCCAGGCGCGCATGTCTGCGAGCTCGGGAATGCCGGAGTCGGGCAACTTCCTGGCCAACGCCAGCGCTGCGTCCCAGTCCGACAGCCAATCCGTGTAGAAGCGGAGCTTAGCGCGCAACGCCCCAACGCAGGCTCCTTGGTAGGCCGCGCTCTGGGACACTGCAGCGGCGAAGCGGCCGGGTCGCCCCTTCTCCTGGGCCGCGATCGCCGCGCCGAGCTGCGGGCACAGCAAGAGCGGGGCGTCGAACTCGCCGTCCTCGGGAATCGGAACGCCGAAGCGCACCATCAGGATCGCGGCGTAGAGGTTCGGCACGCGGTGTCCCGTCGGTACGCTGTCGATGTCGACCGCGGACGCGAGCACGCTGGCCGAAGCCTTCCTGCGCTTCGGAAGGGCCTGGTACCACTCCACCCAGGCGTCGCCCTCCCGCTCGCGCATCAGCGCGCGGCCGTAGAGGAAGAGCGTCTCGGAGCTTGCGCCCTGGTGTGATGTCGCGCGCTCCAAGGCGTCGACGTCATGGAGCAGGAACGCTCGAAGTAAGTCGCCCTGCGGCAGCGCTTCGCCCGCGGCGCGCGAGTCTGCGCCGTAGTCCAGGGCGTGGACCACCATCGCCTCGAGCCGTGTCGTGGCTCCGCTCGCGCAGCTCTTCGCCAGAGCCAGACTCGCGAGCGCGCGCGCCTTCAGCGCGTCCTTCGCGGCCGAGCCGTTCGGGAGCAGCAGCGCCAGCTGGGCGAGCGCCTCGCTCGCGGCGAGCAGATCGCCGACGCTCGCGCGGCCCTTCGCCCAGCGCTCGTCGACCTGCGCGAGCACCTCGAAGGCAGCGACGTCGTCGAAGGCCGCGAGCCGCTGTACGAGCTCCGCGCTCGGCTTGCGCTCCTTCGCGAGCCCGACCGCCCCCGGCCGGGCGCGCTCGTGCTCCGCCCACACCTCCAAGAGCGAGAGGATCGACTGGAAGCTCGGAAATGCCGAGAGCAAGCCGACGCGAACACCCTGGTGGGTGACGACCCAGCCGCCGTTCGCGAAGGCGGCCTCCGCCGGCGTCGCGGAGTCACCGGTGAGGAGCGCCGAGATCTCGCCGACCGCAGCCAGAGCGCGCGCGTCGGGCGGCAGGCGCAGGCGCGCGGCGATTCGCCAGCCGCGCCTCCACGGACGGTTCCAGCGGCGGAAGCTTGACGGGAGCCGGCTGCCCGGCGGGAGGCTTGGCAGATCCCATCAAGCTCGAAATTCCGACATACTTCGGAATCACTAGTCCGAGGGCTGCGACGACGAGCAGACTCAGTAGGATTGCGGTGCGGCGCGACATCGAGACTCCTCCGAGCACTCATCGCGCCATGAGTTGGATTCCTCTAAGAGAGTGCATCGCGAGCCCTGCGCCGAGGGTGTAGCCTCTCCCCCATGGCCAAGCAGGAGCCGGCGCACCTGCTCGCGCTCGCGGGGCGCGAGGTTCGCGTCACGAATCCGGGCAAGCCGTACTTCTCGCGCGAGGCGCGGCTCAGCAAGCTCGACGTCGTGCAGTACTACCTGGCGGTCGCGGAGGGCGCGCTGCGCGGGATCCGCGATCGGCCCGTCGTGCTGAAGCGTTTCGTCGACGGGGCCGAGGGCGAGGCGTTCTACCAGAAGCGTGCGCCTTCCAAACGCCCCGACTGGCTGCGCAGCGCCACGCTCTCGTTCCCCTCGGGACGCACGGCCGAGGAGGTGGTGGTCGACGACGCCGCGGGCCTGGCCTGGATCGTGAACCTGGGCTGCATCGAGCTCCACCCGCACCCGGTGCGCTCGGGCGACCTGGAACATCCCGACGAGCTGCGTGTCGACCTCGACCCCACGCCCGGCGTGCGCTGGGACGACGTGCGGCGCGTCGCGCTCGAGGTGAACGCGCTGCTCGGCGAGCTCGACCTCGTGGGCTGGCCGAAGACGAGCGGCTCGCGCGGCATGCACGTCTACGTGCGCATCGCCCCGCGCTGGGGCTTCACCGAGGTGCGGCGCGCGGCGCTGGCGCTGTCGCGCGCGATCGAGCGGCGCGCGCCCGCGCTCGCCACCTCGAACTGGTGGAAGGAGGAGCGGCGCGGCGTCTTCCTCGACTACAACCAGAACGCCAAGGACCGCACCACCTGCTCGGCGTACTCGCTGCGGCCGCTGCCCGACGCGCGCGTGTCGACGCCGCTCGGCTGGGACGAGGTCCCCGACTGCGAGCCGGCCGACTTCACCTTCCGCACCGTGCCGGCGCGGCTGGCGGCGCGCGGCGACGCGCACGCGGGGATCGACGCGGCGGTCGGCTCGCTCGAGAAGCTGCTCGAGCTCGCGGCGCGCGACGACGCGGCCGGGCTCGGCGACGCGCCGTGGCCGCCGCACTACCGCAAGCAGGAAGGCGAGGCGCCGCGCGTCTCGCCTTCGCGCGCGAAGGGTGTCGCGAAGCGCCCGCGCGTGCGCATGCCGCTGCTGGTGGTCGCGAACTCGCCCAGCAAGGAGGCCGCGCTGGCGGGGCTCGAGCGCTGGAAGGCGCGCCATCCCGAAGTCGCCGCGCGCCTCGCCGTCGACGACGTGCTGGTCGACTCCATGCGCGGTCGCTCGTCGACCTGGACGCGGATTCGCGTGAACCTGCGCAACGTCCCGGAAGCCCTGCGCCCGCCCCAGGAGACCCCCGACCCGGACGACGACCCCACGCGCGAGTGGCGCGCGCGCTGGAAGGCGGCGAAGCGCGGCGAGTGACTGGCGTCAGCGCGCGCGGGCGAACAGGTCGGCCAGCTCGTGCGGCGCCACGACCTCGAGCTGGGCGTAGGTGCAGTCACTCGGCCGCTTGTCGCGGCGCCAGCGGCGGAAGTGCGCGATGTGGCGGAAGCGCGTGCCCTGCATGTGGTCGTACTCGACCTCCGCCACGAGCTCGGGCCGCAGCGGCTCCCAGGCCAGGCTCTTGCCGCGGCTCCAGCGGCTCTGCGCGCCGGGCCGCCGCTGCGCCGTCTCCTGGCCGTCTCCGGCCCAGTCCTTCCACGGGTGGCCCGCCAGCGCGTTCTCGCGCCAGGGCGCAAGGAAGGCCACCAGCTCGCGGCGCACCGCGTCGCTGAAGCTCGCCGCCACGCCCACGTGGTGCAGCGCGCCTGCATCGTCGTACAGGCCGAGCAGGAGCGAGCCCACCGCGGTGCCTTCGCCGCCCTTGTGCCAGCGGAAGCCGGCCACCACGCAGTCGCACTCTCGCGCGTGCTTCACCTTCAGCATCACGCGCTTGTTGGGCTGGTACGTGCCCGTGTCGGGCTTCGCCATCACGCCGTCGAGGCCCGCGCCCTCGAAGCGCGCGAACCAGTCGACCGCCGCGGCGCGGTCCTCCGTCGCGGGCGTCAGGTAGAGCGGCGGGCGGGCGTCCGCGAGCAGGGTCTCGAGCCGCGCGCGCCGTTCGCGGAAGGTCAGCCCGCGCAGGTCGCGCTCGCCTTCGCACAAGAGGTCGAAGAACACGATCGACGCCGGCGTCTCGCGCGCGAGCCGCGCCACCCGCGACTCGGCGGGGTGCAGCCGCTGCTGCAGTGCCTCGAAGTCGAGCGCGCTGCCGTTCGCGATCACGATCTCGCCGTCCAGCACACAGCGCTCCGAAAGCTGCGCCAGCAGCGCCTGGTGCAGCTCCGGGAAGTAGCGGTCGAGCGGCTTCTCGTCGCGGCTCTGCAGCAGGAGCTCGTTGCGGTCGCGGAACACCAGCGCGCGGAAGCCGTCCCACTTGGGCTCGAAGATCCAGCCGGCGCCCTCGGGCAGCGCGTCCACCCGTTTGGCGAGCATCGGCAGGACCGGGGGCGCGACGGGCAGCTGCACGCCGCCATTGTTGCAGCGCCGGACGCGAGGTGCGAGGCTCGCGCCGTGTCGCCGCGCGTGTTCCTGCTCTCCCCCGCGAGCTGCACCGGCAAGCGCGCCGGGCAGCTGCTCGACCCGCGCGCGCAGTTCGAGCTCGCGCGGCGGGTGCAGGCGGGCGCCGCGCCGCTCGGCGAGGTGTTCAGCTTCTGCTCGGCGCTCTACTTTCGCGGCAAGCTCACCTACGCGCAGCGCTTCGCCGCGGGCTCGCGCGTGTTCGTGATCACGCCGTCGCGCGGTCTGGTGAGTCCCGAGCTTGCGACGGACTGCGCGCTCTTGCGCGAGTTCGCCTCGGTGCCGATCGACGCCGCGGAGCCGCGCTACGCGACGGTGCTGCGCGACAGCGTGCTGTCGCTTCGCGAGAGTCTGCCCCGGCGCGCCGAGGTGGTGCTGCTCGGCAGCATCGCGACGGCGAAGTACGTCGACGTGCTCCTGCCCGTGTTCGCGAAGTCGCTGCTGTTCCCGGGCGCCTTCGTCGGGCGTGGTGACATGAGCCGCGGCGGCTTGCTGCTGCGCGCCGCGCGCGCCGGCGCGGAGCTCGACTACCAGCCGGTCGACGGTGCGCAGCGCCACGGCGCGAGGCCGGCACGGCTCGGGCGGAGCCCCGCGTCGAATTGAAGCTCTTCCGCCGCCGCCAGCTGTGGGTGCCGACGCTGTGGACCTGGCTCGCGCTCTGCGCGCTGGCCGCGGCGGCGGTCTTCGCCGCGGTGCGCCACGTGTACGCGTTCCTCGCCCCCTCGGCGCCCGTCGGCGCGCGCGTGCTCGTGGTCGAGGGCTGGATGGCCGACGCCGAGCTCGACCAGGCGCCTGCGGTGATTCGCGGTGGCCGCTACGAGCGCATCGTCACCACCGGCGGGCCGATCGAGCGCGACTGCGAGCGCGTCTCGGCGCCGAGCTACGCCGAGCGAGCGCGCGATCGACTGGTCCAGTCGGGCATCCCCGCCGACGTCGTCACTGCCGCTCCCGCGCCCGCGTCGGCGCAAGAACGGACCTTCCTGAACGCGGTGATGGTGCGCGAGTGGGCCGAGCGCACCGGCGCGAAGCTCGACAGCGTCGACGTGTTCTCGTCGGGTGTCCACAGCCGGCGCACCTGGCTGGTGTACGGACTCGCGCTCGGTCCGCGGACGCGCGTCGGGATCCTCGCGGCGACACCGAGCGGCTACGACCCCGCCGCCTGGTGGCGCACCAGCTCCGGCGCGGAGGAGGTGCTCGGCCAGGGAATCGCCTGGCTGTGGACCGAGCTCCTGTTCCGGCCGGGACCGCGGGGATCTCCCCAGGAGAAGTGGGCGGTCCCGAGTCAGTAGAGCGTTCCACTACAGCTGTACACGGCCCCATCCGATGCCCCCTCCCAGCTGCGCTTCGAGCAGGGGGAGGGAGCGATGCACGGGCGGACCTGGCGACGTGGACTCTTCGGACTGGGGTGCGCGTTCGCGCTGGCGCGGAGCGCCGCCGCGGATCCGACCAGCGTCTCGTACGACATCGACCGCCACGCGGTGCGAAAGGCGACGGTCGCGAGCAGCTTCCTGTTCCAGCTCTTCGACGATCCGAACTGCACCAATCTGGTCGGCAGCGCCACCGTCGCTGCGACCGACCCCGACTTCAAGATCGAGGTCGTGAACCGACAGATCCGACTCGCCCACGCCCCTGCACCGGCAGTGCTCCTGCGCATGCGCGCGATCATCGACGTGCCGCCCGTGGGCTCCACCGCCTACCTGGTCGTGACCGGCACGGGAGTCACTCCGATCGGCGGGGTCTGTCAGGTGCAGGCACCGCCGCCCACGAGCGGAGCGGGACTCCCCGGTCCGCAGGGTCCGGCGGGCGCAGACGGCGCGACCGGGGCCCAGGGGCCCGCGGGTCCGCAGGGCGCCACGGGCACGACCGGTGCCACGGGCGCGGCTGGCGCGCAGGGTCCGCAAGGTCCGCAGGGAGCGACTGGCGCCACTGGAGCGACCGGTGCGACCGGAGCGGCCGGTACGGACGGTGCGGCGGGCGCGCAGGGTGCGCAGGGTCCCCAAGGTCCGCAGGGTGCGGCCGGCCCGACGGGAGCGACCGGCACGACGGGCCCGACCGGTGCGACTGGTTTGACCGGTGCGACCGGTGCGACTGGCGCGACCGGGTTGACCGGTGCGACGGGCCCGGCCGGGCCGACCGGCCCGACGGGGCTCACGGGTGCGACCGGTGCGGCGGGTGTGACTGGAGCCGCGGGCGCCCAAGGTCCACAGGGGCCGGCCGGTCCCCAGGGTCCAGCCGGCCCGACGGGTGCGACCGGTGCCGACGGAGCGCCAGGTGCGCAGGGTGCACCCGGTACCCAAGGCGCGCCAGGCGCGCCAGGCGCGCAGGGTCCCGCGGGCCCGCAAGGTCCCCCAGGCAACGACGGCGCGACCGGTGCCACCGGCCCGCAGGGTCTGCCGGGCACCAACGGCACCAACGGAGCGTCGGGTGCACCGGGCCCGCAGGGCGTCCCCGGCAACGACGGCGCGCAGGGTCCGCAAGGTGTCCCGGGCAACGACGGTGCGCAGGGTCCGCAGGGCGATCCGGGCGCGCAGGGCAATCCCGGTCCGCAGGGCCCGCCCGGTGCGAACGGCATCAGCTCGCAGTGGATCGGCGGCGGAGGGAACGCCAATCGAAACGGCGCCACCGAGTTCTTCGGCGTCTTCGGCAGCTCGTCGACCACGGCCAGCACGCTGGTCGCCACGGTCGCGCCGCTCTCCGGCACGATCTCGAACTGGCGGCTCAACCTGACGACGTCGCCCGGCGCCGGCACCGGCTACACCTTCACCCTGCACAGCGGGGCCAACACACTCGCGTGTATCGTGAACGCGTCCGGCCCGGCGACCTGCCCGGGGACGCTCACGGTCACGGCTGGCGATCTGGTCTACCTGGACGACACGGACACGGGTCCGGGGATCCCCGCGAACAGCACGAACTTCCAGTGGGGCGCGACGTTCTCGCCGAACTGAGCCCGGCAGAAGCGACGCCGCGGCAGCGACCGGCTCAGATAAATTCCAGCTTAACTCGAGCGAGCGGCGGACTCGCCGCGACTGAAGTAATCAATGCGCTCGATGGAGCGGCGAACGCTCAACCGGGTGGTGCAGCGGATCGCCGCGAAGTTCCAGGCCGGCTCTGTGCGCGGAGAGGGCTACCTGAAGAACGTCTCCAAGAAGGGGATGTTCCTGCGCACGGGCGTGCTGCCCGCCGTCGGCAGCGAGGTCCGCGTGTTCCTGCGCGACCGCCGCGGCGTCGACGTCGAGATCGTCGGCAAGGTGGCCTGGACGACCAAGCAGCTCCCGCCCGGCGCGAAGGCGCAGCCCGGCTTCGGCATCTCGATCGACCGCGACGATCCCGCGTTCGTCGAGTTCTTCGAGCAGATCCTGTTCAGCTGATCAGCTCTGGCTCGCGCGCCTGGGCGGGCCCGGCGGCGGAACGGTGCGCACGAAGCTGGGCCGCTTGGAGTGGCACTCGAAGTACTCCGCGAGGTGGGTCACGGCGGCGAGCCCCTGGGCGCCTTCGGGCGGGATGCGCGCGACGGCGAGAAGGGGGAGCAGGTTCAAGTCGGCCAGGGTGAGCCGGTCCCCGACCAGGAACCCGGTCTTCGCGACGGCGCGGTCGAGGGCGGCGAGCTGGGCGCGCACCGCGGGCAGCATCGCGTCAATGGCCGCGCGGTCGGGTGTGCCGTCGGCGGTCTTCGGCGCGATGTAGGCCATGAGGTAGGTGCGGACCAGCATCGGGTCGATCACCGTGTTCACGAGCGACACCCACTGCTCGGTGAGCGCACCCAGGCGCGGATCCGAAGGGATCAGCTCTGGACCGGGGAAGCTGCGGTCGAGATAGGTGGCGATCGCCTTCGACTCACAGAGTTCGAAGTCGCCGTGCCGCAGCACCGGCATCTTGCCGAACGGATGGATCGCGCGGAGCTCGGGCGCGCCGAGCAGCGTGTCGGTGAGCCCGTAGTCGATCCCCTTCTCCTCGCACACCAGCCGCACCACGCGCGTGTAGCTCGACCGGGCGGAGCCGATGATCTCGGGCTTGGGCAAGGCAGACCTCCTCAGCGCTTCAGCGCCAGCAACAGTACGCCGCCACCGACCAGCGAGATTCCCAGCCACTCTCGGGCCGACGGCCGCTCGCCCAGCAGCGCGAACGCGAAGATCGCGACGAGCACGACGCTGAGCTTGTCGACCGGCGCGACCTGCGAGGCCTCGCCGCGCTGGAGCGCGCGGAAGTAGCAGACCCACGACGCCCCGGTTGCGAGGCCCGACAGCCCGAGGAAGAGCCACGTCCGTCCGGGCAGCGCGAGCGGATTCGTCCACTTCCCCGCGAACCACAGGAACCCCGACAGCACGACCGCGATGATCCCGGTGCGCACCAGCGTCGCGAGGTCCGAATCCACGCCCTCGATCCCCAGCTTCGCGAAGATCGCCGTGAGCGCCGCGAACACCGCCGAGAGCACCGCCCAGAAGAACCAGCCGCTCGCATCCGTCATGGCGCCAGCGTACGATCGCAGCGAAGGAGAACGCCATGACGAAATTCGCAGCGCTCTTCGCTTCAGGCCTGCTCGCGCTCCCGTTCGCGACGGGCTGCACCGACACTCTCGCGAAGCTGTCGGTGGTCTCGACCCGGACCGCCGACTTCGGCACGCCGCACGAGCGCAGCGCCAGCCAGGCGTCCGCGAGCGACGGCCGGATGTGGCTCCTGATCCTGCCGCTCGGCGGCGCCCCCACCATCGAGGGCGCGATCAACGACCTGCTCCAGAAGTACAACGGCGACTACGTGACCGACGCCAAGGTCACCGAGTCGGGCTGGACGCTGCTGCTGATCAGCGGCGGCTCGATCACGGTCACGGGCGACGTGTGGACTGCGGGGGTGCCCGGAGCTCCGGCCCCGGCTCCTGCTCCGATGAAGTGAGCTCGGCTCACTGCGGGCGCGACAGCCGCTCGGCCTGAAGGTCGAGCGCCCGCAGCAGCCGACGCAGCACGGTGTTGTCGATCTCGCCGAGCTCGCGCGCGCGGATCAGCGCCGCGCGCTCCGCGGCGAGGAGCTCCCGCTCCGCCTCGCGCTCGAGGCGCGGACCGTCTCCCGACGCGTCCTCGCCGTCCAGGCGGTCGAGCAGGAGCTCGTAGCGGCGGCGGAGCGCGCTCTCGTGGTCCGCGGCGACGTTTCCCTGCGCGGCCAGCTCGCCGAGCCGTTCCAGCGCCGCCGCGGACATCGCGACCAGCGCGTGACGCAGCTCCCGCTCGTCTTCGTCTCCGCCGTCGGGCAGCGCCAGCCAGCGCAGCAGGAGCGGCAGCGTGAGCCCGCCGCCGATCAGCGTCACCAGCACCACCGACAGCGT
>Ga0306920_100001317_pt1 | contig 30625 bp, 27 predicted proteins | sample flu12Cox44000170_FD_204666 | JGI IMG/M metagenome (GOLD analysis project Ga0306920, IMG submission 204666) | Lab enrichment of tropical soil microbial communities from Luquillo Experimental Forest, Puerto Rico - flux4day.12C.oxic.44.000.170 (v2)... | ecosystem: Environmental > Terrestrial >... | reverse complement strand
CGGCGTCGAAAATGGCTGCTTCACTCCAACCGGCCTCCCGTAAGCGGTCCACATCGGCCTTTTCCATCTCCCCTGGATTGCGGGTCAGCTTGTCGGCAAAGCGGAACAGTTCCATCACTTTGGGCTCAACGGGCGCGCTGGGATAGTTCAAGGACAGTTTTCGACCGATGGCTTTGTCTATGCCCAGTTTGCCTAGGATTTCCAAGTGGGCTGGCAAACAGTACGTGGAAACATTCAGTCCGCTCACCACGATGGCGAGTTGTTCTTTGACCACCCTAGGCAGCCCGCGGTCGTCAAACATGGCATTCGTGTAGAGATTCGTCTGGTCCTGCAACAACTGCGCGTCGTGGCCCAAGGCTCGGAAATAGTTGGGCACAAAGGTCCATCGCTGGCGAATGTAGTCGTAGATTCGCTTCACTTCAGGACTGGCTTGCTCATCGGAAATCAGAGGCACCCAAGACATACGCGACCTCCGTGCAAAGGCGAACTGAGGAACTCAGCGGGCGTGAAGACTGGCATTTAAGCGCCGCCGACCAAGTTGAGGGATGATAGCAGAATTGCAGAGGCAACAACTATAGACAGAACCTGATCAGAACCTGCGGAAGATCTAATGCTTACTGGATACGCATTTCAGATTGGCTTTTGACCTGTCTTCGAGCGCAGCGTCGCGTGAAGACGGGAGCGCACATCTGCTGAAAGCGAAACAGGTTGGGAACCGCAGAGAATCTCGATGGTCTTCTTGGTCTGATCCAGGATCATCGTGCAATCTTCGCAATGCTCCAGATGCCGCTCAAGTTCCTGCTTCACGACAGGATCAAGGTCTCCGTCAATGTAGTTCGACAGCTCGCGGATGACGCCTCTGCAATTCAATTTGGTGCTCCTTGACGGAAATGGCGATTCAGTTTTTCCCTGAGCTTGAGGCGTGCCCGCAACAATCTTGATTTGACCGCGGGCACAGAGATGCCCAGCACTTCCGCAGTTTCCTGCGTCGAAAGTTCTTCGAAGTCTCGTAAGAGGAAGACAATACGGAATTCGGGTTCAAGCGTCAATCACGTCGCCCACGATGCCTTGCATCTCGGTTTGGGCGTATTTCTGTTCGGGAGACGGTCCCCAGTCCTCCAATTCGCGCGGAAAAAGGTCTGTGTCGCCCTCGATCTCGTCCAATGAGAACTGATACGGCTGGCGCTTGCGGAGGCGCATCAAGGCTTCATTGGCAGCGATTCGTACGAGCCATGTATAGAACCGTGATTCTCCGTGGAAATCTTGGAGGTGTGCGTAGGCTTTCAAGAGGGCATCCTGCATGGCGTCTGCGGCGTCTTCGTGATTCCCGGTGATGTTTTTCGTGAGACGAAAAATCTTGTCCTCATAGCGGTTAACGAGCTCCTCGAATGCTGCTGTGTCGCCCTTTTTCGCGGCTGCAACTAATAAGTGCTCGTCTTCGAGCGCGACGGATGACGGCAGACGGTGTGGATTAGGCGCGCTCAAGGTGTCCAATAGGCCCAAGAACCGGGCCTTAAGGCCTTTCTCGGTCATGACTATAGCATTGAACATCGCCCCGCCCGTCTCACTTTCATGGTTTGATGAGAATGCGAGCGGGCAGGATTCAAAAATGACCGTTTGTTCCAAAAAACCTGAGTTAGGGGACGGTTGCCCGCCAGGCTCTAAGCACCTCGGGCACGGTCCAAGCCTGGGCGATGCATCCACGTGGAGTAAAGGGAGCATCCCCATCGAATATTTCGCTCAGCGCCCCGAGGCCATGCGAGGCGATCTGGTTCCCAAGTGGCTCAAGAAAGCTCTGCGCTGTCCGAGAATCCCCGTAGACGCGCAAATGCGCTAGAACAAAGGGTCCCATCAGCCAGCCCCAGACCGTCCCCTGATGATAGGCCCCGTCGCGCTCGCTAGGGCCTCCTCCGTAGTGTCCTTGATAACCCGGTTCTCCGTGAGCGAGGCTGCGAAGCCCATGCGATGTAACCAACCGGCGAGCACAGACCTCCACGACGGCTTTTTGTTGCTCCCGAGATAGAGGGCTCTCTGGCAGCGATACTGCGAAGATTTGATTGGGGCGCATCGACGTGTCGTTGCCGATGCCAGGCGCCTCGATCACATCGAAACAGCAACCCGCACCAGGATTCCAAAACTTCGTGAAGCTTTCCTTGACCTGCTCGGCCACTCTTTCGAAAGGTTCCTGGGCCTTGCCCACAATTGCCGCGAACCGTGCCATGGATCGAAGGGCGTTGTACCACAGTGCATTGGCTTCGACAGGTTTCCCGATACGCGGTGTTACCACCCAATCGCCGACCTTTGCGTCCATCCAGGTGAGCTGCACGCCGTTTTCGCCGGCATACAGAAGACCGTCAGCCTCATCGGAATGGATGTTGTAGCGAGTGCCTCGCCGATAGCAGTCGATGATTTGTGCGAGCGCTGAATACAGTTTTGAGAGTGTTTCCTTGTCTCCAGTCGCCGCGAAGTACTGCCGGACTGCTTCGATGTACCAAAGTGCGGCGTCTACGCTGTTGTATTCCGGACTTCCGCCAGCATCTGGAAAGTCGTTCGGCAACATGCCCTGATCCACATACCGAGAGAAGGCCAATAGAATTTTCCTGGCAACTTCTGGACGGCCTGTTGCGAGTGTCAAGCCCGGCAGGGCGATCATCGTGTCGCGGCCCCAATCTCCGAACCAGTGGTAGCCAGCGATGATAGATCTTCCGTCCGCCTCACCTGGCAAGCTTCGCCTTACGACAAACTGGTCGGCGGCAAGAATGAGCTGGCGGAACCAGGCCGGCGCAGCGGAGGCAACTTGAGCATCGCTTGCCTGCCATTTTGAGCAGAGACTCCTTTCTCGTTCTACATGCTCGGCTAGCGCTCGCGCGCCATCGAGCTCTGTACAGGCATTGGTCGTGAGCACCAAGGTTACATTCTGACCGACACCGAGTTCCACGCTTGTGACAGCCGCTAGCAGATGGTCTTCACGATCGTCGAGCCCGCGGTACTTTTCCATGGAAATGAAACAGTCGCGATGCCATTCATGCTTTGGTTCGAATTTTGCATTGGCGCTGAGGAGGTAAAAAGGGATCGCGTCATCAAAAGCGGTTATCTGCACTCCATTCTCGGCAGCCTCCACGCGCATCCGCCAATCTCCCGCGTGCGTGCTCGAATGAAAGTCACGATAGTTGACCAGAGCTTTAACCATGAGACGAAAAGGACCGTTTCCCCTGACCAACGAGTATTGGAGGTAAGTGGTGTTCTCGCCCTGTCGCATCCAAATCCGCTTTTCCAGCACGGCATCGGCAAGCGCAAATCGCCAAACAGGCGTTGTGCCTTCCAAGCGGAAACTCTCAATGTTGACGTAACCTTTTGGCTCAACGGCACCACTGGCCCAACGGTTGGTTGCAAGCGCATAGTCAGAGCCGTCGTAGGTGCTCGTTTCCTCTAGCTTCGCAACAAGTTGAGTGCGCCCAAGCGGCGGCTTAAGGGCTGCGACCAGGAGCCCATGATAACGGCGGGTCAAATTGCCGCTGACGGTCCCGGACGCGTAGCCGCCGGTGCCGTTTGTGACGAGCCATTCGCGTTGTTCGGCAATTTCAAGTGAACCGCAAATCTCACGGCCGAATTCAACCTCCGCCTTGCGCGCAGGAGCGCCCGCTTCCTGCTGCGTGGCTGAGCCGATCCTCCTTTGCGTGGTTGCCATTGCCGATTCCTTCCGTGGTCGATCAAACAACTGTTCGCCCCCGGTCATTTCGGAAGGCCAGCTCCAGGGATGTTAACCGAGAGACGATAAAGCCCCGTTTGAGCGGCCAAATAGAGCGTCTTGTGATCTTCCCCGCCCCAGGCGAGATTGTGCGGATGTTCCGGACCCACAATCGTTCCAAGATGCTTGCCTTCCGGAGAAATAATCCAGAGGCCATCCGGCCCTGAGAGGTACAAATTGCCGCGCGCGTCGACTTTCATGCCGTCCCAAGCGTCCTCTCCCGGTTCATTGGTCGCGTCGAAGAAAACGGAGCCATTTGTGAGCGTCCCGTCTGGCTGAACTTCATAGCGCATAATAACTTTTCGTTTGTCATCCCAATTGTCCACATAAAGGAATTTCTCATCAGGAGAAAAAGCCAATCCATTCGGGCCTCTGAGGTCTGTGCTAACCAACTTCAAATCACCGTTGATTAGGCAGAAGACGCCGCTGTACGGGAGTTCTTTCCGTGGATCTTCAAAGAACTTCGGCAGACCAAACGGCGGATCGGTGAAGTAGAGCGCGCCATCGGAGCGGTACACCAGATCGTTTGGGCTATTCAGGCGCTTGCCCTGGTACCTGTCAGCCAGAATCGTTAATTGCCCGTTTTTTTCAAGCTTTGTGACCCGGCGGTTCCCATGTTCATTGATCGTGACGCGCCCTTGCGCGTCCAAAGTCAGACCGTTAGACCCCGGCTGGCCGTACTCTCCAATGTCCATGCCTGTATAGCCGCTATGCGTTCGGTAGATGGAGACGCCGTCTTCTTCCGACCAGCGATAAATCAAATTGTTGTCGGGGTCACTGAAAAGCAAGTAGCCGCCGTCACGAACCCAGATAGGCCCCTCCGTGAAAAGGAACCCGCCGGCAAGCTTCTCGATCTTTGCCCCGGAGGGAAGGAGCTCGTCAAGGGCGGGATCCTTGCGAATTATTTTTGTTTCGACTTGTTGAATACCACCAGGGCCAGCTGCGGCCTTGTAAAAGTCTAGTGTGGCGGACTTCACCCATATGAAGTTGTCCGGGCTGCGCGAAATCGGTCCATTGAAACCGAACACAGCAATCTGAAATTTCTGGCCCGGTTGAGCGTTGTGGGTAAGGATGACCTTGTTCGGCGCGTTCCATCCCTTCACCACGGTTCCGCCGCTTTGTCCGAGAACGGTCGAGAGACTCCCGTTAACCCAAATTTCAGCGTAATCATCAATGACGATTTCAAAGGAGACGGATGAGCCGGCAACTGCGAAATTGGCCACTTTTTCCGGAAGCGTCACGTTGATGCGATACCAGTTGAAACTCACCTTGCCGTTTCCGCGGCGTGCATCGAGTGTCGCGGGATCAATCACAGGCCACTGTGAATCGCTGAAGTCTGCAGCGCCTGCATGAGGCATGTAGTCGTAGGTTTTCACCGGACTGCCCGAGGGCTTGAGATCCGGTCCCGGTCCGTTCGCGTCCACCTCGATGATCTTCACATCGCTGTAGCGCCAATCCCCTTTCACGAGTTGTGCTCCTGCCTTGGTTCGCAGATCGATCGTCGCGTCCGGGCGCCCGTACGGTGGGGCCTGGGCAGCCCAGTTCTGAGCCGAGACAGGCTGAACCCAAAAAAAGAGCGCAGAAAGGAAAGACAGAAATAATTGACGCAGGTGTGCCATCGCCTCTCCTTTCCTTAGCGGACTTTTACGACGTAATAGAGAAATGGGGCCTGAACTTCTTTGAACCAATGAGGTACGCCGTTAGGGATGATCATGGCATCACCAGGGACGAGCTTTCGCGATTCGCCGCCGGTGATTTCGCGGCCACGGATTTCGTCGGCAGCGATTGGCTTGCCGTCCAGCATGGTTCCACCCGTTACAACCGTAGCCGAACCCTTCAAGACATAAAGGATATCCGTGTCTTTGGTATGCACTTCGACCATGCCCGGTCCTTCTCGCCGACTGCTGTGGACCATGTAATTGCGACCGCCGCTTCCATCGAAGAGCACGGCGCCTTTTGAAAAGCCTTCATCCACTTCAGTTTTCGAAAAATAGCTGACCGGCAGCAAGTTCGAAGTCACCGGCGGGCCGACACCAAAGTTCTTCGCGGCGTCTGCTCCGGCAATAGCAAGTTCTTCATCTTGGGCCGCGCTCGACGCTCCGCTAACGCCAACGCCACCGATAATTTGTCCATCGAGTACGACCGGAATACCGCCTTGCAGAGGAGTGAAGAAGGAATCCGGGAGCGCAGCCATCGCTGTCCGTCCCTTATTGATGATTTCCTCAAAGACTTTAGTGGGCTTCTGAAACAGGACCGCGGTGCGAGCTTTCCCGATGGAAATATTCGCACCCGCTGCGAACGTGCCGTCGAGCCGTTCCAACGCCATCAGGTTGCCGCCCGCGTCCACCACGGCGATCACCCCACCAGGGGCTTTCACCTGCCCGGCGTATGCTTTAGCGGCGGCGATCACACGCTCCGCGCCATCAAGGGTGAGAGATCTCTTTTCCATCGTCTGTGCGGAAGCCATCACTCCAGTCGAGAGCACAAACGAGAACATCAGCAGACAGTAGAACAATTTCTTCAAAATTTTCATTGCAATTCACTTTCTTGCTGAGGGCCGCCGCTGCTAGTTCCTGAGCGGGCGACCCCCGCTGTTTGATTTGGCCCGGATTACATGACCGGCGAGCTGAAGGACGCTTCGCCGAGATTGACTTCCGCAAAAGCGCACCAAATCTGCACCTTGGCGACATTCTTGACATAGCTGGGCACAACGATTTCCTTCTTATAGTTGTTGCCAATGAACGCTTTGGTCTTGAGTTTGTCGAGCAGGTAGACGTTGCCGTCGGAATCGACGACTTGCCAATGCGGATCCGGCGTGTCGGGAACAACAAAATCATCCGACAACGTCAGGACGTTCTTGCCGTCCTTGTGGCTGTGGCTGACGGTTCCTTTGTTGGCCTTTGGTCCCTGAAACTGCGTTGACGTATGCGTGCTGCTCTGCTCGAATGCACTGGAAGCGCTAAGCCCCAGGGCCGTCACGACGAGGGCAGCGAGCATTACTTTCAGAATTCGAGATGTGTTCATTTACCTTGCTCTTCGTTTGAATTTCGACGCGCACTCTCGAAGCTGAAGTCGAATCGCAAACCATTCATGGTCATGAATGAAAGGGCGCCCGTTTTCAAGCTTCGAAAGTTCGTCGTGCAGTTAGTGGGATACACGAAGTTGCGGAATGTTTCAGATGCGGGATCAAAAGATTTCCAATATCTTCCGGATCCTTCGTTGAGCGAGTGCATCTGATGTGGATTCGGCGACAAATCGTCAGCAAGAACGAAGGCCCTGCGATGCAGATCAATTGCCGCGAAGTTCGCAGAGAATTAGCGAACTACATGGAAGACGATATTTCACCTGAACTAAGGGAACGAATTGAACGGCACTTCTTGAGGTGCCACGGCTGTTTCGCGATCTATGATGGTCTGTGCAAAGTCATACGCTTGGTCAGCAGCACAGAAATTATTGAACTGCACGAGGGATTCAGCGGGCGTCTTTATCGCAGGATTGCCAGCAGCCCCAACCCTGACCTTGGAAAGTCGCAGTAGAAATTTCCAAGATTGGAGCATTTGCAGCAGAGTTTCGACGAGAGGGCAGACGTTAGTGCGTCGCGAACCTGGGTCCTTGCTCGGGACAACCAAGCTTTCACGGCCCCGCCAGCGATGCCCAGAACCCATGCAGCTTCTTCAGTATCGAGATTCTTGACATCCCGAAGGAAGAGCACTTCCCGGTACTTTACAGGCAGCGCCAGAATCGCGCGGCGCAGCACGTCACCGAATTCATTGTTAACAAGGGCCCTCCAAGCGATATGGCGCCAGTCCATCGAGTCCGGATAATACTTCTTCCTTGCCTGCGGGTTTTCATCGTTGAACTGGTACTCCGGATCGAGCCCGATTGTGTTATGGAAATTGCGTACGAAGAGCTTTTCGAAACTCTCTGCGGTAACCGGGATTGCTGTTGTGCGCATGCTCATGAGATAAGCATTCTTGCAAAAAGTTGCAATCACTACCGCGTTTGGTGGCGTGGGGGCGGCTGGAGGAGGCGCTGGCCCTGCTTAAACAGCAAGAAGCAATCTGCTGGGAGTTGGGCAACGGGCTGGGCTGGGCTACTGTTATTGGCAAAGGGGATCGCTGGCGAGGCTCACTGACTACCGCAACATGCAGGCAGGTTTCATCGCAACAGGCATACACGGCAATACTTGTGTCTTTTGCGCGGCGTGTGTGCCTCACCAGATACGCCATTGGCCCGATATGAGTCAGGAGGTGCTCCGTGGGGGTACCCGGTTGTTTTTGATGTGCAGTCCTGCTCTGGCCAGAAATTTCCAGCCCAGAAATTCTGGCTCACTCCGCTTTCTAGCAGTTAACGGTGAATATCCGTCGAAGCCTGTTTCGGTTCCTAAAGCCTTCAATATGAGCCTGTTTTGTGACCGCGACGGTTTATTGGGCAATCAAGCCCGCATCTGGTCCTGCTCGCCGCCGAAGGAAACGTTTGCGCGGTTCATTCGAGGGGTCAGGTTTGTCCAGCGATTCAGCACCAATGAGGTCCAGTACCGAGATCCAGTACCGATTTGCAAGAAGTACCGGACCAAATTTGGACCCGGATAGACCTTGCATGCACGCTTTGGCTTTCGCAAGGATGCCAATCCTGAGCGTGTTGCATTGGAACAAGAAAAGATTCGCGTTTTGATTGCGAACGCGACCAGAATCTGGCGCGACATGCTCTACGACACGATTCGAGAGGAGCCGGACATCGAAGTCGTCGGTGATGTAAGTGAACATAACGCGATCGTCCCCGCTACGGAGCGCACCAATCCAGACTGCGTCATTGTCCCCCTCGACGAGCCTGGCGCTGCTATGGCGATATGCAAGAAGATTCTAACCAAGAGGCCACATATAAGGATTGTAGCCATCGGCGAGGGTACAGATGTCGTGGAAATCTACTGGATGTCTGAAGAAGGGGATATGCGGTGCACTTATACAACAGCTTCACGCGAAGCCATCCTGCGGGCGCTCCATTTCTCGACCGCCTGAAGGGACACGGGCGGATGAGTCGGGGCAGAGGTGGAGTTTTTGAGGAGGAGGCAATGCGAGGAACACGAAGAGCGGCTGCAAGAGGTGTGACGGCCCTGATCTGTTCTCTGTTGATGGTTTTCCAGCCGATTCTTGGCGCTCCGGCTCCTTCGCCGACTGGGGCGGTTAACAGGGGCGCGCAAGTGCAAGCGGCCGGTGCCCGTGCTCTGGCAGGGACGATTGTCGAGGCGATGCCTTTCCTCCTGTTATTTCTTTCTTTCCCAGAAGCTGCCGCGGAATCGACCTTGATCGCTGTTGCCAAGGTAACGGGCACGGTTGATCGAAACGGCCAGCCGCTTGTCAACGGAAGCATTGTGTCCACCGGCGACTTCCTAAGCACTCATGGAGATTCGGCCCTGCTCTTGGCCTCAGCCCCCCAAGAGAGAATTTGGCTCGGCCCGAATACCAGCGCCAGATTCACTAAGGAAGCAGAAAACGTGGTCGTCGCGTTAGAGCGAGGAACACTCGGTTTCCAGACGCGAGGCCACGTTCAAGTAACTTTTGAAGAGCACGACGGTTTGGCTATAAGAAGCCGCGCCAATTCTCCGGCTTTGGCTCAACTTAGTTTTGTCAATAACCAGGAAGCTCAGGTGCGTGTGCAGGAGGGGTCCTTGGAGCTTGTCCAAGGCGACCGCTGCATACTATTGCAACCGGAGAAATCGAGTCCCATTTCGACCAGTGGCACTCACTTGGTAAACGAAGTACCTGCCAAGAAGAATTCAGGCGCGCAGGCAGAGTCGGCAAGTGGGTCTGGCACAGGATCAATTAGGGGAACCGTGGTGAATACTCAGTTACTCGCACTTTCGGACGCCGACGTGAGCTTAACAAGCACTACCGGAAAGACGTTTACAACGCATACGACCCAGGAAGGTAAGTTCACGTTCAACAACGTACCCCCTGGTAGCTACACTCTGCACGTTACCCGGCAAGGATACAAAAGTTACGATTTACCAAACGTCCCAGTGCGAGCGGGGAACGAGTCCACATTGTTCGTTACGCTCGCAGGGGGAGGAGCAAAGCAAGGTGTCAGCAACAATCTTTGGCTTTGGCTCGTAGTTGGGGGCGCGGCTGCCGGCGGGATTGGAGCCTATTTGGGTACCAGGGGGGGATCCTCATCAACGAGCCCCTCGTCCCCGTCTACTCCGTAGCCGGTGCTCATGCTGTTGACAGAGGCCGGAGTTTGCAAGATTGGCTGGTTTTGGCGAGCCGGTAACGTAATGCGGTGGGCAAGGGGGGATCTCATCAGAAACAAAGCGCAAAACAGGCTCCGCGGGATACCGGTCCTGATTGTTCTTGTAGCTCTGGGGCTGCCTGCACCGTTAGCAGCCCAAACAGCGACGAACCGCGAATCTTCATCCTCGGATAGTCCGTCATTCCGTGGAAACACATCCCAGGATTACAACGATAGACTCGTGCAACTAGCCAGGGAGACGAAAGCTCCAGAGCTGAGCTCCTCCCCTGGCGATTATCAAATTGGCCCAGAAGATTTGCTGGAAATTTCCGTCCTCGAAGCACCCGACCTGAATCGCACGGTTCGTGTTTCTGACGACGGAGCCATCTCTCTGGCGCTGCTTGGTTCTATCCAAGCCGCCGGCCTGAGCACTAGGCAGCTCCAAGCCGTTCTCGAGGATCGTCTTCGACAGACCTACATGAAGGACCCGCAAGTAAGCGTGTTCGTGCGAGAGATGAGAAGTCACCCGGTCTCCGTTTTTGGAGCAGTAGAAAAGCCCGGGGTCTACCAGATTCGCTACGCGAAAACGCTGGTTGAAGTACTTTCCATGGCGCAAGGGTTGGCCAATGACGCCGGTGATACGGTCATCGTGGTACGGCACGCCGCTGACCCAGGCGATCTTGCAGTCGCAGCATCGCTTAACTCCAGGTCTACAGCGGTGACGGACTCCCCTTCAGAGGTAGTCGTGCCGATGCCAAGCACTGCCAGCCGCGCAGCCGAGGACATTGGCGGTATCGAAGGCATCACCATAAATCTGAAGGACCTTCTTGACTCAAGCGATCCTCGCTCGAACGTGCTCGTTTACCCCGGGGACACGGTCAAGGTGGCACGCGCCGGGATCGTGTACGTCGTGGGCCAAGTTCATAAGCCGGGTGGATTCTTGCTCAAGACGAATGAAAACATTTCGGTATTGCAGGCGATCGCTCTAGCGGAAGGCATGACGTCCAACGCCAAGGGGAAAGAAGCGCGCATCTTCCTTGCCGGAACAAATGGGTCGCCGAGGGAGGTACCGATCAACCTCGACAAAATCCTGGCGGGCAAAGCGCCGTCGCCGCTGCTGAAACCCGACGATGTTTTATTCGTACCGAACAGTGGCGGCAAGGAAGCGTTACACGTGCTTGAGCAGAGCACGGCCGGCATCGTTGGGGCTCTCGGCGGAGCAGCAATCTATAGGTGGTGACGTGGCAGAGGAAAGCACTATTCAAGTGTATGAACCCGTACGCTCTAGGTTGGAGCGTCTGCGTCCAGAGTTGAACGAGCTTTACCAAAGCGAGGAAGCAGCAGACGGCATGGACTTGCGTGGGTACTGGCGAACTATTCGAAAGCGCCGCTGGACGGTTCTCTCGATCGTCATGGTCATATTCACGATCGCCTCGATAATGACGTGGAAACAAAAGCCCGTCTACCGTGCAGACGCACTCCTCGAGATTCAAAAAGAGAATGCCAATATTCCGACCGTTCAGGAGCTGTTCCAGCTCGAAAATGTCTCTGACAACTACCTCGAAACACAGTACAAGGTCCTGCAAAGCGAAACCTTAGCACGGCGCGTGATCAATCAGTTGCATCTTGAGCAGGACAGCGAGTTCAATCCGCCTAAAGAGGGGTGGCTGCAGAGCCGGGCGCACGCGTCGGCACCCATTCCAGAGTCGGCAGTCGACCCCGACGTCGAGCAGGTTGTCCTGCGCGAGTTCAAGGACCGGCTGAGTGTCGACCCGGTCCGGCGCAGTCGCCTAGTGCAGATCCGCTTTGAATCCCAGGATCCCCACGTTGCGGCCCAAGCCGTCAATGCTCTCGCGGCAAACTTCATTCAGGAAAACCTGGAAAGCCGATGGCAGTCGGCACAAAAGGCCTCCGAGTGGCTGTCGCAGCAGCTGGAGACCTTCAAGGCCAAACTTGAAAAATCGGAAGACGACCTCCAAGAGTATGCACGGAAGAACGGACTGCTTTTTCTGGAGACGCAGAAGGGAGACGCGGAAAACATAGTCAACGAAAGGCTTCGTGAGCTGCAGGACGAGCTCACCAAGGCGCAAGCGGAGCGCTATGCGAAGGAGTCCTTGTATCTGCTTACGGAGGCGGACGACTACAGCGCGCTGCCGGGGGTTGTCGACAACAAATTGATGCAAGAACTAACGGCGCGGCTGGCGGAGTTCGAACGCCAAAAGGCTGCGTTGACACCGACGTTTACCAGTGACTACCCCAAAATGAAGGAGATCCAAAGTCAGATCGACCAAATCGAGAGGAGACTTGACGCGGAACGCAAGCGCGCCGCGCAGGGGATTGTTGACGATTACCTGGCCGCCACTCGACGCGAAAACTTGGTTCGCGCGGCATTTGAGCAGCAACAGAATCAGGCCAACCTTGCCGCCGCCCGAGCGGTTCAATACAACATTCTCAAGCGCGAGGTAAACACCAACAAACAATTGTACGAAGGCTTGCTGCAACGTTTGAAAGAAGCAGGCGTTTCCGCGGGGATGAATGCTAGTAACATCCGGATCGTTGACGCAGCCGTGCCCCCGACGCGGCCTGTCCGTCCTCGGCCCATCCTGAATTTGAGCTTGGCCCTTCTGCTCGGCTTGTGCCTCGGCGTCGGCACAGCTTTCCTTCAGGAACAGCTGGACAACACGCTCAAGAACTCTGCCGACGTGGAGCGCATCCTCCGCGTTCCATCTCTCGCTTTGATCCCCTCACGAGAATCGTTGAACGGAAACGCTTCCGTGTACGGACTGGTAGGCAGCGGAACATCCCGCCACGGCGCGAACGGAAATGGACATGGGAATGGGCTCGGAAACTTTGCTACTTTGACAAAGCCATCGGGGAAAACATGGATTCGCATCGACGAAAATGGCACTCAGCATTCCGCCCTCTCGGAAGCGTTCCGCGGATTGCGTACGTCCGTCCTATTGTCTTCCGCGGGGCGGCCGCCGCGTTCGTTAACGTTCGTCAGCGCGGAGCCGGGCGAGGGCAAGACCACCGTGGCCAGCAATCTCTCCATTTCGCTGGCGCAATTAGGCAAACGCGTACTGCTCGTGGATGGCGATATGCGTCGCCCCTGCGTGCACAAGCTTTTCAACATTGAGGATCACGGCGCCGGCCTGGTCACCTTCCTCACCGGTGAAGAAGGCTGGAACCAACTGGTTCGTCCCACGGGCGTGCCGAATCTCGATTGCCTCATTTGCGGACCGGTGCCGCCGAACCCAAGCGAGTTGCTTTCCTCCGATCGCATGCAACAGCTGATCGTGGAGGCGATGCGCGAATACCAGTTCGTGCTGATCGATGCGCCACCGCTGTTGAACGTTACCGATGGACGCATCCTGGCGACGATGGTGGATGGCGCAGTGCTGGTGGTGCGTGGAGGATACACGCCGCAGGAGTTGGCGCAGCAGGCGCAATTCCACGTGCGCGACGTGGGCGCGCGTTTGATTGGCGTGGTGCTGAACGACGTCGACCTCCGCCACAACGGCTATTACCAGAGTCATTACCGTTATGGCTACGGCGAGAACCATGACAGCGAGAAGAATTGAGTTTCGTCGCGGTCTACGGTGATCCGCATCGGAATTTGGCCGTAACTAACTATTTCTCAAGGGCTTAGGTCACATATCGCCCTGTAGGTGACGGGGCGAAGCTCTGCGGCGCAAATGGAACTTTCACACCTCTCATTCGGGACAGCATACATTGAATACATATCCCCTGTGTCATTCGAGTTACAGCTCGACACAGGAACGAAGTGGTATGCCGCGTATACGAGTGCGCACCACGAAAAGCGCGTTGCCGAACAGTTGGAGCGGCGGTCGGTAGAAAGTTTTCTGCCGTTGTATGAGAGTGTGCGACGCTGGAAAGACCGTCGCGTTCGACTGCAGATGCCGCTCTTCCCAGGTTACGTTTTCGTGCGAATGTCTTCGCGCGACCGCCTGAAGGTGCTACAAGTTCCCGGCGTGGCGCACCTAGTTGGATTTGGAGGTCAGCTAGCGCCCGTGCCGGAAGAAGATATTCAGGCAATCCGCGCGTGTCTTGCCGGGCCTCACCGAGCGCAACCGCACCGCTACCTAAAGCGCGGCCAGCGAGTGCAGGTGTTGAACGGGCCATTGATTGGATTCGCAGGTCTCGTTGTGCGCCAGAGAAATAGCACGCGCTTTGTCATTTCTTTTGAGCTTCTTCAACGCTCTGTTGCGGTGGAGATCGATGCTGCGGACCTCGATCCTCGTTCCGCAATTCGTGTATGACCGCATTGCTACAGACTTGGGTCATCGCCAAACATCGTGAGTCTGTTCCCACTGGTTCTCTTCGGACACGGTTCGCCACTGGCGCGTTCTGGTCGGCAGCCGGGGCGATTATTGCGCGTGGATTTCTGCTGGCTGCGTCGGTGGTGTGCGCGTGGTTCCTGGGGAAGGAGGGATTCGGCACGCTCGGAATTATTCAAAGTACTGCGGGAATGTTCGGGATTTTTGCGGGAATGGGGTTGGGGATCACCGCGACGAAGTATGTATCCGAGTTGCGACGGCTGGATCCGTTGCGGACGGGGCGGATCTTGGCGTTGTCGGGATCCGTGGCGCTCGTTTCTGGGAGCCTCATCACGGTGGTGGTAATTCTGGTGGCGCCGTACCTGGCACAGCATATCCTGGCGGCTCCGCAGCTGGCGGGGCCGTTGGCGATTGGTTCGGGGCTAGTGTTTTTTGGGGCGATCAACGGAGCGCAAACGGGAGCGCTGGCTGGTTTCGAAGCGTTTCAAACGATAGCGCGAGTGAACATTTGTGCGGGGCTCGCGTCGCTTCCGCTGATCGTTCTGGGAGTCTGGCGCGGAGGCTTGCGGGGAGCGATTTGGGGTTCGGTGGTAACGTTGGCGATTAACTGGGCGCTGAACCGTCGTGCACTGCAAAAGGAATGCGTCAAGGCCGGCATCTCGTATCAGTTCGCGCATTGTCAACGGGAACTCAGTATTTTGCACAGATTCAGCCTGCCAGCGTTTCTGGGTTCGATTTTGGTGGTGTCGGCAATTTGGGTCTGTAACGCATTGCTGGCGCGGCAGCCCCAGGGCTACGCGGAACTTGGCCTTTTTGTCGCTGCGGATAAGTGGCGCCTAGCGATTACGTTCGTTCCCAACTCGGTATTTGCTATGGTGATGCCGCTGCTTTCGATCCTGCATGGTGAAGAAGACGATGCGGGCTTCCAAAAGGTGTTTCGGGCTAACTTGCAACTCAGCGCCGGGCTTGCCTTCCTCGGCGCGCTGTTGATAGCGGCGTGCGCAGCTCCGATCCTGGCAGCGTATGGCAACGCCTTCCGCGGTGGGAGGCCGGTTCTGTTGGTGCTGGTGTTCTCTGCAGTAGCGGAAGTGCTGAACGCGATTCTGGGCCAACCTTTGGTCGCGGCGCACCGGATGTGGTGGCGCTTCGCCTTTGATGTGTTGCTCGTGGCTGTCCTTCTTGGTGTGGCCTGGATGCTCATTCCGACGTGGGGAGCTTTGGGCTTCGCGACAGCTTACGGGCTGGCCTTTGCCGTTACCAGTCTTGGGCTCTTCCTGTTTCTCCGAACTCTTCCCAGCAAAGCCCCTCGTTCATGATTCACATGGAAGCCAGTCCTGCTTGGAGTCGCACGTTATCCACGCTTGGTAGGGGAGTGCGCGTCGCCAGAAACCGCCGCGTGCGATTCTACGTCACGGGCTCGGTTGCGTTCTCGGTGATTGCCTTCATTGCCGTTGTCACCGCGTTTTGCTGCGCCCCCTCCGAGAACAAGTATCCTGGCGCACTTGTGGGCGCGTGCGTCTTCTTCTTGGTGCAGTGGCTCCTGCCAGTATGCCGACCGGTTTCGGGGAAACTGCTCTGCCCGTGGAACTGGGCGCTCTTCGTGTTCTTCCTGCAACTGGTGCTGCTCCCTGTCTCGCTGCTTCTTTTCGGTCCGTTGCCGGGCGTTCTGCCGTTCCTCCCTTCAGACCAAGCCATTAATCTGGCGATACTCATGAACGTTGCGGCGTTCCTCACGTTCAGCTTGACCTATCACGCCTTCGCGCGCCGAGCCAAGAACGGCGCATGGCGCAACCTTGCACCGGCACATTCGCGCGTCGTCGAACGATCGCCATCGCTCGCGTATATCGGCCTGAACGGAGGCATCGGCATCATTGGGTTTTCCATCGCCTTCGGCGCGCTAGAAAAGTTAGCGGAGTATTTCTCGGATCCTTCCGGCTACCTAAGCCGAGTCGCTGGTGTCTCCGACAAACTGGGGCTCGCTGCGGGGTTGTTTCTGCGACCCTTTTTGGGAATCTGCGTGGTCATGCTATGGTGCCGCTGGCTGGACCGGAAAGGTTCACGGAAAGCCAGAGGACTCAGTGGCATCCTGACCCTCATGGCCATTCTGGCGGTGTGCCTCTCGAACGCAACGTTTAACTACAATCGAGGCTCCGTTGTGGTTCCGCTGGTGGCAATGCTCGCAGTGACCCTGAGTGGACCAAGGCGGGTTTCCCGTGTGACAGTAGTTTTCGCGGGCGTAGCGGTACTCGTCGTCTTGCTGGTAGCGCCGTTTTATGGCGCGTACCGCAGTAGCAAATTCACCAGCCATGAAATCTTCCGGGACTCCTCGGTTCGCAGTGTTCTCTTCGACAACGTAGAACTCACGGAAATGCTCCAGGTGTACGCTGGCGCGCCTCATTTTCTCGGCTTCTTCATGGAGATGGGGCACTGGGGCGCGAACCCTCGCTGGGGACGGACGCTCATTTCCTCGGCTCTCTCGTCTCTGCCTATCCTGGGCAAGTCTTTTCGAGAGGAGAGCGGCACAGCCATTTACAACCGACTGATTTATGGTCAACTCGACGCCGAGGACCAGATTGCCCCATTTCAGGGCGAAGCCTTCCTGGATTTTCATTTGCCGGGCTTGCTCGCAGGGTTTTTCGTCCTGGGTTGGGTCGCCTTCAGGCTTCAAAGGGCCTTTCTGAACTCAGTATCCTCCCTAGAAACCTTCATCTGGCAGTACCTTTCAATTTGGACGTTTCTTCTTATCTTCGGAGGCTTGTCGGTCGTCAGCCAGATCTTCGTCTACTTCTGTTGGCCGTTCTATCTGTACTTTGTCTATACAAACCTCAGAACGCAACCTGGCTAGAAGTGAATCCAATGAGAATTGCTCTTGTCGGCGGCATCTACGGAAAGGACGGAGAGTTCCGCCAGAAGCTGCAAGTTACGCCAGAGATGGTATTGGAGAAGGGGCTTTGTGATCGGGGACACAAAATCGCTACCTACGGACACTACTCAACGTTCAACTCAAAGTACTTCGACGTAGTGCATGTTCATCATTTGAGTTATGGGGCTGCTCGAATGGCTGTGGATGAGGGCAATACTGCGTTTACTTTCACGAGCCACGAAGGTGCAGCGATGACGCGTAGGGCATCAGGCTTGAGTAGACAACTTGCTGCGAAATTCGTTGTGTCACGAGCCGATGCGGTCATCGCTCTCTCCACGACGGAGGCGGATTTCCAGAAGCGACACTATCCGCTGGCAGGAGCTTTTCACCAGGTCATACCAAACGGAGTCGACACTGCTACCTATTACTACAATCGCAGGAACAGCGCCGCCACAAATCGACGGTCGCGATTGCTCTACGTGGGACAGCTTTCAGCGCAAAAGAACGTGGAAGTGCTATTGCGCGCTGTTACACATGTCAAACAGCCCGTTGACCTGCAGCTTGTCTACCACAACTCGACTCTGGAGGATCCACTTCGCGCGCTTGCTTCCACGCTCAGGTTGAAGGAGCGGGTGCAGTTCCTGGGACCTAAGTCTCCACGGGAACTTGCTGTTTTGTACCAGAGCGCCGACGTGTTTGTGCTGCCGAGTTTGGCTGAAGCGTTGCCCAGCGTGGTCACCGAGGCTATGCTTTGCGGAACTCCAGTGGTGGCAACCGACGTGGGCGGCGTGCGCGAGCAATTAGGAGGTTACGGAGTCTGCGTCACTCCAGGCCACAGCACGGAGCTCGCCTCAGCGATTTCGCACGTGCTAGACAATTACGATTGGTTCGCCGCGCAGAGTGCGAGGGCAAGTGCCTACGCCAGCGAGCGATTCTCCATCGCCCGCATGGTCGATCACCACCTTGAGCTTTACGCCAACCTGCTTGAGCGGAAGGGTCCACGGAGGCGCCACTCCGCCGTGGGCGCCCCTGTCGACGCCCTCCTGAGAACTGGAGTGAATTTCATATGCGCGACGAAATGACTGCCACATTGAACATCTACAAGTGGCCCTCGCAGGCTTTCTGGCGATATTTCGAACTCCAGGCGCTGAAGCAACTGAAGTACGACCGCCCGATACTGGAGATCGGTTGCGGCGATGGCCAATTCAGCTCGCTGCTGTTTCGGGAAATCGACGACGCCATCGATATCAACCCAGGGGCCGTGGAAAGGTGCCGTATGCTTGCGGGCGGCCCGTATCGACGCATTCGGTGTCTGGATGCGCGAGAACTCCAGTTCTCTGAAGGCGGTTACGGGACAATCTACGCAAACTGCGTGATGGAACATATCCCGGATATCAGCCGAGTGCTAGCCGGGTGTTACCGTGGCCTGCGACCGGGCGGCAGACTCTTTATGACTGTTCCGCTGGACACGATGAACGACCACCTTCTATTTCGTTGGCAGTGGTATGCAAGAGTTCGTCAGAAGCAGTTGGCGCACGTGAATCTGCTGGATGAACGCGGTTGGAAGGACCTGCTGCGGAACATTGGTTTTACGTTAGTTGAATTTAGGCCCTATCTGTCGGGCGAAGCTTGCAGATTTTGGGACAGGCTCGACAGTCCCGGGTGTATTGGGTTAGGTAGATATCGCATCGCGCCCATTCTAGGTCGGGCATTTCAGTTGGCACCCGTCGGACTGAGGAATCGAACCTTGACCAATCTCTCGAAATGGCTCACGGGCAAGGCTAGAGGAAAAGCAGGTCTGGGACCGGCTTGCGCTGAAGTACTTATTGCACAGAAGGCTCCCGCAGAGAGGATGCAGTGAAAATCGTTCACCTGGGCCCTTCCGTCCTGCCGATCACCTACCAGTTCGGGGGCGCAGTCCAACGCAGGATGTTGGAGATAGCGAAAGCGCAGTCTTTGCGTGGCAACGAAGTGATTATTTACTCTGCCGATTACGAAAGGGGTCGGAGCGAACACGACGGAGTTGAAATCCGCGGGCTTGCTTGCCGATGCGGGACACCAGGCCGCGATTTTGAATACCTTAGAAAGGCGTTTCGCGAGCTCCGCAACGAACAAATGGATGTGCTCCATTTCCACGGTTTAGCCGAAGGCGCAGCATACGCACGGCGAGTTCGCGCGAAAAAGCTATTGTCGTTTGACAATATTTACTTCCGCCGCGGGAAGAGGACGCCTCTGTACTGGTGGTACCGCCGAGCCCTTCGTCAATTCTCCTATCTGCTGCCCGTTTCCGACTACTGCAAGAGGGAGTTCCAGTCTTATTGGGGCTCGAGCGGCGTTCCAATTCGGGTGTTGCACAACGGCGTCAATCTCGAGCAATTCTCTCCAGATCCTCTGAGCGGCTTAACCAGAAAGCGCACGCTGGGAATGGAGAGCAAACGGGTGATCCTGTATGTGGGCAGAGTCTGCCCCCAGAAGGGGACAGACCTTCTAATTGAGGCATATCAACAATTGAGGAGAACTTTTTCGGATGTGTCCCTTGTGGTGGCGGGACCTGCCGAGCAGTTCGGAAACGGCTATCCGTCTGATTTGACCCGCCGGATTTCGGAGGTTGGCGGGCTATACCTTGGCCCTGTTTCGGAAACGGACCTGCCGTCGATCTATAACGCGTGTGACGTCTTCGTGATGCCAACTCGCGATCTCGAAATGTTCGGCATGGCTGCGCTGGAGGCTCAGGCCTGCGGCAAGCCGGTTATCTGTAGCAACCACGGAGGGCTCCCAGAAGTTATCTCCCCGAAGAGCGGGCTGTTTTTTTCTGTTGGTGATTCTGAGGAGCTGGCAAGCTGCTTGCGCGAATTGCTTACAGACGGAAGCCTCTACAGATCCAAAGCTGAGGCCTCACGACCTAATGCCTTTCGGTTCGCTTGGTCCCAGATAGCCGATCGAATAGCCCAGATTTAGCTCGTTAAGGAGATCCACAAATATGCAGGACGTAGTAATCGCTGCGGATTCACTTCACTCTTACGGCAAGTATATCCTCCGAACCGGAACCGAGACCATCCGCGAACTCGAGTTGATCTATGGCGCTCGGTGGTATGAGACACGGTTCAGGGGGAAAATGCCGATCCTAGACTTGGGTCCCGGGCGCTGCTGGTTTACAAAGCAGAATGCCACCGACATTGTTGCGGTAGATAATGCACCCGCCATCGTCGCACATTATCGGCGGGAGGGTATCGATATAAGGTTGGGAGATGCTTATCAAATCCCTTTCTCCGATGAATACTTTGAGGGAGTCTTCTGCTGTTGGCTCTTGGAACATCTAGCCGAACCTGGTCGGGCCATTTCGGAGATGTATCGGGTTCTCAAGTACAACGGATACGGATGCGTAATTGTTCCATCACCTTACAACATATCGGCGTTCTACGACGACTACACCCACGTTCGCCCTTATACGCCGAGTTCTCTGAAACAGTTGGCTGAAGACTGCGGTTTCGTCCGGTATCGCATTGAATACCTGCGATGGGTACGCGGGATCATACATTTACTTCGTTTTTTTGGCTCAGTCACCGCGCGTAGATACCTGGATCTTGCCGACTCGTACCTCAGGAAATTCCGGCTCGTCAACAAGGGCAACATCATGTTGGAAATCTGGAAGTAAAGGGTTCTTCGCTTTGGTCATTCGGGACCGGTCTACGACATCCGGAACCGGAGCTGTATTTCGTATACGCCCATAACCGATCAAAGCTCGGGCGTTCACAATCGGGTTATCTGGAACACTGATGCTCTGTCTCCACAGTCCGAACCTGAAGCGATATTACAAGCCAGGCCGGGAGTGCGTGACCTCCGAGACGTTGGAGGACTTCGCCGAGAAAGCGTGTTGGTATCTGGCGCATGAAGCTAAACGGGTGCGGATCGCGCGCCGTTACCTCGAGCGCACATCGCGGGGACACATGTGCGATCACCGTTTCGGAGATTTGTTTGGCCTTATGGGCTTCGACGGCTGGGGAGTTATGTGCTCGGCCGCTGGGTGATCGCGAGCATTGTCATGATTGACGATCTTGTATTCGACCTTGGCATGCACAACGGAGACGACACCGCCTTGTACCTGTCTCGCGGTTATAGGGTGATCGCCGTGGAACCAAACCCCGTGTTGGTGGAGGCTGCGAGGATACGGTTCTCAAGCGCGATAGCGGCGGGGCAGCTGATCGTGGAGGAATGTGCGATTTTCGATCGAGAGGGAGTTACGACCTTTTGGGTGAACGACGGCAAGAGCGACTGGAGTGCATTGGATAGAGAACAGGGTGGTCGATCAGGCACGAAATGCCATGAAATAACGGTCCGCTGCACGCGCCTCTCAACCATTTTCCGGAAATATGGTGTTCCATTCTTTCTCAAGAGCGATATCGAGAAGGGCGACCGTTACGGACTAGAGGACCTAGATCCGAATGATCTACCCCAGTACATCTCGGTCGAAGCCCACGGCTTCGATTATCTCCTCTTACTTTGGAGGCTTGGCTATCGAAAGTTCAAGATCGTAGATCAGATGAGACTGAACTCAGAATTTCCGCTACTTTCAAACGAGCACCTTCATACGCGGTTGCTCAAAACAGTGTTTTGGTATGCCGACAGAATCAAAAACAAGTTCGGCAAGCACCTGAAATACAAGCCTGGAAGTTCCGGTCCGCCAAGTGAGGAGACCGAGGGTCCCTGGCTGCCGATTGAAGACGTCGCCTACGACCTCCTTCATCATCTGAACAATTATCCCCATCGCGGAACGATGGACCCGCGGTCCTGGTTTGATCTCCATGCAAAGCTCGCCTAGATTGCCACTCGTTTCGATCGGAATGCCGGCGTACAACTGCGAGCGGACAGTCGTGGCTTCCGTGCGCTCGATCCTGAAGCAATCCTTTCAGGATTGGGAACTCTTGGTCATGGATGATGGCTCCACGGATCGTACGCTAGAGATGGTGCGCTCTTTTCAAGACTCGCGAATCAAGATGCATGCGGACGGAAAACACTTGGGTCTGGTGCCGCGTTTGAATCAGGCCGTGGTGATGAGCGACGGCAAATACTTTGCACGGATGGACGCGGATGACGTCGCCTATCCCGAACGGCTGGAGCGCCAGATGGATTATCTGCGGCGCCATCCGGCAATCGATGTGGTGGCGTGCGGTTTGGTGGTGTTTGGAGAGGGGGGGCTGGCTTTGGGAACCCGTCGCTTCGAACAGTGTCACGATGCCATCTGCAGCCGGCCATGGGCGGGATTTCCGATGCCGCACCCAACATGGATGGGGCGAACCGAGTGGTTCCGCACGCACCCATATGACGCCAGGGCTGTCCGCGCCGAAGATCAGGTTTTACTGCTGCGGAGTTACAGGAACAGCCGGTTCGCCTGCCTGCCGGAGATCTTGCAGGGGTATCAGGAGAGCCGATTGGTGCTGCGGAGCATTTTGCGAGGCCGGTTCAGTTTCACGCAAGCCGTATTCCGCGAATATTGGAGTCGCGGAGCGTATTTCACGGCGCTGTGCGGAACGATGGAACAGAGTGCAAAAGCAGTTTTGGATATCCTTGCGATCACGACAGGGCTGAATTACCGCATCCTGCGTCACCGGGCGCTTCCCACGGCGGAGGACGCCGTCAGACGCTGGAGCGATGTCTGGTTGGAGGTGAAGGAAGCTTAAGCACGGTCCTTCGCGGAAGTTCGCTAGCGATACGTAAAGTACAGGGCAGTTCCCTTCATGAGACCGCAAACAGGACAAAATCCCGGCAGACGAGCATTAAGAGTGGTGTACGCCGGCACTTCGCCGTTGAGCGCGGAGTGGTTCATGCGAGGCCAGCTTCGCTTTGTGCGCGAGATGGGGTTTGACGTCACGGTAATCACGGGACCGGGACGCGGCCTCGATCAGGCACGCGTTCAAGAAGGCGTGGAGGCGATTGCTGTGCCGATGAGCCGGAAAGTCTCGGTGAGGCAGGATGTGCGATCGCTGTACCAGCTCTGGCGAACATTGCGCCGACTGCGGCCCAACATTACGAATGTGGGCACGCCGAAGGCCGGCCTTTTGGGAGGGATGGCCGCGTGGGTGAACCGCGTGCCCTGCCGAGTCTACACGCTGCACGGGCTACGGCTGGAAACCACCCGCGGACTACAGCGAAGACTCTTGTGGTGCTGCGAACGCGTGGCCTGTGCCTGCGCACACGAAGTGATCAGCGTGAGCGAGAGTCTACGGGAGAAAGCAATCTCTCTGGGTATCGTGGCCCCCGAGAAGATCCGGGTCGTCGGGGCCGGAAGTTGCAACGGCGTGGATGTTGGGCGATTTGCGTCCTCAGCGAACTTGGTCAGCCGAGCGGCATCGTTACGCCGGGAATTGGGCATTTCGATGGAGGCTCCCGTGCTGGGATTCGTTGGCCGGTTTACGCGCGATAAAGGAATCACGGAATTGCTGCGGGCGTTTGACATTTTGCGCGGGAGGTTGCCGGACCTACAGCTGCTGCTCGTAGGAGACTTCGAAGATGGCGATCCCGTGCCGGATTGGGTGAGGCGACGAATTGAAACGGATCCGCTCATTCGTTATTCCGGATTTGTCGAGACGATGAAGATTGAGAACTATTACCACGTCATGAATGTGCTGGCCCTTCCTAGCCACCGAGAAGGACTTGGCAACGTGATTTTGGAAGCGCATGCCGCCGGCAAGCCCGTGGTCGCCACGAGAGCGACGGGCGTCGTTGACGCGATTGTGGACGGCGTGACTGGAATCCTGGTGCCGATCGGGAATGCGGAAGCGCTGGCAAAAGCGTGCAGGCGACTGCTAGAAGATTGCAGATTGGCGAACGAAATGGGACAAGCAGGCCGGGCGAGAGTTGAGGAGCTGTACTCCCAGGAGGCGATTTGGGCAGCGCTCTTGCAGGAATACCTGCGGCTCCTTAATAAGAAAGCTTTGCTACTGCCTGGGAGAGCCAAGCCGGGTGCCGAGCCGATTGCGGCGAAACCGTTTTCGCGAACGGCTAACGCTTAGCCGACCTACATTCAAGGCCCTGAATCGCATTTTGGTTTGAATCGATGATCGTGGCACACCACATCTATCTGATCCCATTCCTGACAAGTCTTGCGCTATCTTTGATCCTGACCCGGCTGGTGAGGAACCAGGCGGTGAGATGGGGACGGCTCGATCCGCCACGGTCAGGCCGTCATCATCACACCTCTGCAGTTCCGCGATTGGGCGGCATCGCGATTTTTCTCGCGTTTGTGGGTTCCACAGGGTGCTCTTTGCTGGCGGCGAAATTCGTAGATAGTGGGCCGGTGTTTTCACTCCGGACAACTTTGGCGATTCTCGGGCCGGGCCTGATCATTTTCTGTCTCGGCTTCTACGATGATCTTTATGAACTGACGGCAAACTGGAAATTTGGAGTGCAGGTGCTAGCAGCAGTATTACTGTACTCCAATGGGGTGGGGATCCACCGTGTTGGGTTCTCGGGTCACGACGAGCCACTGACGATGGCATTCGGACTTCCACTCACGGTTTTTTGGGTTCTCCTGATTACAAACGCGTTTAATCTGATCGACGGGCTGGATGGTTTGGCGGCAGGTTCAGCTACGTTTTCAACGATCGTCATATTCGCAGTCTCACTGCTGCGAGCCAACCCGCTTGTGTCGTTTTTTGCGATCGTGCTAGCAGGGGCCATGCTCGGTTTCTTGCGCTACAACCTGAATCCGGCAAGCATCTTCCTGGGAGATTCGGGAAGCCTGTTCATAGGCTTTGTGCTGAGTGCCCTGGCGCTGGTCGGCTCACAGAAGGCAACGACAATGGTCGCGGTAGCGATCCCGGTGATTTCTTTCGGCCTGCCTATCCTCGACGTTGCGCTTGCGATTGTTCGAAGACTGCTTCGGGGCAAGCCACTCTTTCGGGGTGATGACGATCACATTCACCACAAATTGCTGAAGAAGGGATTGTCTCACCGCAATGCTGTCCTGGTCCTCTACGCCGCGACAGCGGGCTTTGGATTCCTCAGTCTTGTGCTGCTGCACGGCGATTCGATGATCGCGCTCGTTTTGTGTGTGGTTGGATGCGGCGTGTGGGTCGGCGTTCAACAACTTCAGTATGCTGAGTTTGGCGAACTGCGGTCCTTCGTCGAGCGCGCTGGGCAGCGCAGGCGGGTCATGATCAATAATCTAACAGTTCATCGCGCAACGGAATCGCTAAAGACTTGCGGAAGTCTCGACCGCCTGTGTCAGACGTTGAATGAGACCTTCGAGCCCTTGGGATTTGACGGTTTTCTTCTGTGCAGCCCTCACATAGATAGGATTCCTCAGCGGGTGCTCGCCCCTTTTCGGCTAACTTCCGAGGGTTGTCTGTGCTTCGGCTGGAGCGGACTTGAATCATCACCTGAATGGGAGATCAGAGTTGAGCTTACAACTACCTCGGGGGATAAGTGGGGACAGTTTTCCGTTTATAGAGAATGTTTCGAAGATCCGATCTTGTTCGACATTCACCTCCTAAACGGCGAATTCCGGAGGGTGCTGGTTGAAGCGATTCATCGAGGGATCGCCCGTGTCCAATCTGCTGCAAGTCAGAAGGAAACTAAGAAAACATACCTCATTGCAAGTGCTGCTTCCGCCGACTGATTCCACAAATCTGAAGTCCCCAAGTTCAGTGAAGTTCGTTCGCTGATCTACGTACCGTTTCAACGAATGCGCAAGAATCCCACGCCCGGATGGCTGCTCAAGAACGGCTTCGCGTGTCTTGGTAGACTCTGATGCGAATTGATTTTACTCACGTCCGACCCAAGGTCTCGTTTTTGGCCTTTATTCTTTTTGTGTCGGGAATCTTGACTTTCCTGAGCGGGAAAGCCTTTCTTGCGGCACATTGGAATGCTTCTTCGAATCCGGACCTATGGCTAAAGGCGGTCAGACTCGAGCCAGGCAATGCCGAGTACTGGGGCCATGTGGGGGTTTCTCAAGAGTGGGATTTGGAACCTCTCAGGATTCAAGAGGCGATCCGAAGTCTGCAGAAGGCTACGGAAAAAAATCCTAGGTCCGCCGACCTTTGGATGGAACTTGCTGACGCGCATGCATCATCAGGCGATCCGGTTCGTGCGCGGGAGGCTTATGAGAGGGCGCAGGCAAACTATCCGATGTCTGCAGAAGTCGCCTGGCGTTATGGGAGTTTCCTACTGTATGAAGGAAAGTTCTCAGAGGGTTATACGGAAATCGGACGGGCGGTATCGATAGATCCTTCGCTCACCGAGCGAGCGATTTCCGAATGCTGGCAGTCAAATCCGAGCGTCGCTCCTCTCCTGGATACGGTCCTTCCCTCCAAGTCCGAATACTACCTCAGCGCCGTCGATTTCTTCCTCTCGCAAAACCTACCGGATCCTGCTCTCGCGGTTTGGAATCGACAACTCGAGCTTAGTTTGCCCATCAAGCTGCCTAACGCCATTCCACTCGTGGGCTTGTTGATCGATCAAGACCGGATGGCCGAGGCGCACCAAACCTGGGAGCAGGCGCTCGAGGCAGCCAATTGGCCGCGGGACCCCGGCAAAGGCGAGTCGCTCGTCTTTAATGGCCGATTTGCGCACGATATCGCGAACGGAGGATTCGACTGGCGGGCAGCTGCCGTCAGCGGCGCTCGCTTTGATCTCGACAGCGAAATCGTCCATGCAAGTTCACGGTCCTTCCGCATTCAGTTCGACGGAACGGCAAACCTGGACTTTCAAAATCTGTTTCAGTACGTTCCTGTCGAATCCGGAACCCACTACCATTTCTCGGCCTACGTGCGAACCGAGGGAATTTCGACGGATAGCGGCATCCGCTTCGAACTTCTCGACACACGACACCCCTCTCAAGTCCAGATCGTGACTTCAAATGTCATTGGAACGAATCCGTGGACTCTGGTGCAAACCGATGTTGTGACAGGGCCTCAGACAAACCTCCTGAAGATTACCCTTAGGCGCACACCGAGTTGGAAGTTCGATAACAAGCTGAGCGGGACGGTTTGGGTCGACGAGGTTACTCTCATCCCGGCTCAAGTGTTACCCAAGGACAACTCCGGATGAAAGCAATCCGCATAGGGATATGCACTCTGGTTGCCGTTTGTGTCCTGGCGTTTGGCAGCACCGGTGCTTTGGGTGCACTGATCTTGGAGGTCGGTGCTGCGATCCTGTTTCTACTGTGGGGAATTCTGGGGATCCGCCATGGGCAGGTCAAAATTCATTGGAATTGGCTCTATCTTCCCCTGCTCGGAGTGGGCGCGATCGCAATGACGCAGTCCATTTTCGGCCTTACAGTTTACCCTTACCTGACAAAGCTTGAGCTGCTCAAATGGGTTGCCTATGCCCTGCTTTTCTTCTTAGCAATCGAGTCCTTTCGCACTGAGGATCACGTGAAGCAGTTTGTCTGGTTTCTCGTGGTCTTCGGGTTTCTCGTCTCGCTCTTTGGAATCATCCAGCAGTTCACCTCCAACGGACAACTGTATTGGTCAGTTGCCCTGCCCCCCGGGGCAGGCCCTTTCGGACCCTTCGTGGATTGCGATCATTTCGCAGGATTTGTTGAGCTGACCGCACCCCTGGGACTCGCTCTCCTCTTTTTCCGCACACGACGCTCGGAACAGGTAACCCTGTTGCTTCTCTTTACGATCGTTCCCATCGGGGCGCTGATTCTGACTGCCTCACGCGGGGGAATCCTCGGTCTCGCCATCGAACTCGTTCTGCTGGCGTCCCTCTCGCGTGCTCACCAAATCGGAAAGAAACAAGTGTTAGGCATTGCTGCCATTGCGCTCGTGGCCGGAACTTTCCTTGTCTGGTTGGGAGTGACCAAGGCTGTCCAGCGCTTTGCACTATTGACTCACGAAGGAATCACCCGGGAGTTAAGGGTTTCGATCGATCAAGACACGTCGCGGATCTTTGTTGATCATCCCTGGGTGGGGACAGGGCTAGGTACTCTCGTCGCGGTTTATCCTCGTTACGCGAGCTTCTACAATCGCCAGATTGTGGATCATGCACACAACGATTATCTTGAATTGCTAGCGGATACCGGAGTGGCAGGAGGACTCTGTGGTTTGGCCTTCATTGGCCTACTCTTCTGGCGCGGTCTCACAAGATTGCAGTCCGCAGGAGCGCCCGTTGCTCGGGCGATTATTGCAGGTTCCTTAGTGGCTTGTACCGGACTGCTGCTCCACAGCCTGGTTGACTTCAACCTGCATATCCCATCAAACGCTTTGATCTTCCTACTGTTATGCTCTGTCGCATCGTCAGAGGTAAGTTTCGTCGAGCACCTCTTCAGACGACGCGGGAGACGAGCGTCTCGGGAGTCGCACCCGAACCGGGGCTTATGAGGCCGAGGTCGCACTAGGCTCGCCCGTCTCTCGCGGGTCACTTCAATTGACCGGAATACTGTTCTTCGCAGACCTACCAATCTCCCTGCTGTTTTTCGCGTCTAATAATACGTGGGTCGCCTGGAGCCTGTGGGGAATAGCTGGAACGTTCTGGTGGTACCTGATAGGTATTTCCGTAGAGAGATGGAAGCATCTTTTGTCGAGACCTACCACTTAGCACGTGGGCTCAAGGCGTTTCACGAGTCCGAATGTTGGTATACCGCTTTGCGAGCCCCTCGGCCACTTGGAGAGTCCCTAAAGGTTGATCATCGGAGGAGCAAACATGCACAAACTCCGTATTACCGTTGAATCGGACCGTTCCGTGCGCACTACCTGCCTATTCTTGGTGTGCTGGATGCTGCTGTTGGCTGTGACTCTGTACGCGCAAGCCCCCGAGTCCGGCCCCAAATCCGGCATAGTGCGCCAGCTCTCGGAAGTGAAATTCCCGTCCGGCGACGGCCCCGCTTGCCTTCAATTCTTCCTAGAAAACGGCGACTTAAAAACGGGACCCTCAACCGCCATCATGAAAGCGGCGCCCAAGTGCGTTGTTCCCGCCCACTACCACACCGCGGAAGAGCAGTTGATCATCGTAAGAGGAAACGTCTCTACCGGAATGCAGGGCATGCGGGATACAGTTCTTGGCCCCGGCGGCTTCGCGATGATGCCCGGCAAGCAGCCTCACTGGTTTACCTGCACGGCCCAAGAAGAATGCCTAATGTTTGTGACCTTTGATCGCCCCTACGACATCGTCTGGCTCAAGCCCAACAAATAGGGCTCAGACTTAACGGGCTTCTGAGAAATAGGTCCTCCCTTGTTGCCTAGTGTCGAGTTATCCCAAGCTATTGGGTTGGGCAAATCACCTTATTAGCGGCGGGGGGTGTTTTAGTGCGAATTCCGGTGTCACTTCTGGAGTCACTTCGTTTTGCAATTCTGGGCGCAACTAGGCATGTCGTGGCAGGTCGCTGTTTTCCCATCTCGTTGAAGTGGCGTGTGTTGGCATGTGAGGGCCTCTCGAGGCGCAAACAAAAGAAGGCTTAAAAGGCCGCTGCTCTACCACTGAGCTACGCCCCTGAACTCTTTTGTCCCGCGGTGACTTCCGAGGCGGCCGCTTTCCTCGCCGCCGGCGCTAAGCTGCGGCACCACATTTTCCGCCGCCCTGCCTGAGCGCAACCCTTGGGGCTGCGACGGCAAATGTTATTTACGGGGACGTGGACGGTTTTTTGCTTCTTCGTCCGTGCGGTGTTTCAACATACCTGCTTTTCAGTCTACCATGTCGAAGTCAAGCGGTACTAATTGCCCTCCAGCCACTCCAGCCACTTCTGCCCGCCGGTTTTCGAATGTCGCAGCTCAAGCCCAATTGCGCTTGAACGATTTTTGTCGCTTCTTTTCGCCTTCGACACCTAAGTTCGTATCCGATTGTTGTCTAGCGGGTTTACGTCCTTCGTTTTCGGCTGCGGAGGTCAGCGAACGGCAGTGCGTCTGCCCATGTCTTCTCCCCGGGGAATGCGGTCAGAGGGCCGCACAGCCAGAATGGCTGCGGCTCCGAGCACACCACTAATGGCGATGATTTTCCAGCCCAGGTCGTAACTGTGCCGCATGTCAAAAATCTTGCCGACCATCCAAGGACCCGCCCATTGGCCGATGGAGTATCCCATGATAATCAGTGCAAGGAGCTTGCCCAGCGAAGCCGCGCCGAAACACTCAGAGGTCACCAAGGGAATAAGCATGTAGTCAGCCCCCATCGAAAAGCCGAACACGAGGGCAAAAGTCCACAGGATGACCGGCGAATGGGGATAAGCAAGCAACAACACGGACGCACCAATCAAGAAATAGAAGAAAGCCATGAGGTACGAGTTCCGAAAACGATCCGCAAGGTAGCCGACGATCACGCGTCCCGCCAGGCTGGCTGCCAGCAGAATCGTAGAATAGTGCGACGCAGCCCTTGCCGAGTAGCCGGCGTCTTTCAGAAACAAAATGAAATGCTGAATCACTGCGCCAATTGCGCCGATGGCCAAAGACGATCCAGCGAGTATGAGCCAGAAAGCGGGTGCGCGCACGGCCTCGTAGACCCCGATGGAAGGCGTAACCAGCCCCCCAGGGTTCCCTTTCCGCAGTGCGCCACCTT
>Ga0306920_100001316_pt1 | contig 30651 bp, 23 predicted proteins | sample flu12Cox44000170_FD_204666 | JGI IMG/M metagenome (GOLD analysis project Ga0306920, IMG submission 204666) | Lab enrichment of tropical soil microbial communities from Luquillo Experimental Forest, Puerto Rico - flux4day.12C.oxic.44.000.170 (v2)... | ecosystem: Environmental > Terrestrial >... | reverse complement strand
TGATCTCGAATGCCCGCTGCTTCGGCGAGGGTGTTGATGTGCCGGCGATCGACGCCGTTGTGTTCGTCGACCCGCGCGAGTCGATCATCGACATCGTCCAGGCGGTAGGACGAACCATGCGCCGATCCCCGCAAACCGGCAAGCAGCAAGGAACCATCGTAGTCCCGGTGCTCACTGACGGATCCGATCCCGACGAGGTCTTGTCGTCCTCGGCGTTTCAGACCGTGTGGAAAGTCCTGGGCGCGATGCGTTCGCACGACGATCGCCTCGACGATGAGCTGCACGCGCTGCTCCAGGCCCAGGTGCGCGGGCGCAGCCGCAGGCGCGGGGTTGGGCGGGTGTCGTTCGATCTGCCGTCCATCGCGGTCGGCCGCGAGTTCGCCGAGGCGTTCACGGTGAAGGCCGTCGAGATCACCTCCGACTGGTTTGAGCGAGGGCTCGCGGAGCTTGCCGCCCATATCGAGCGGGGTGGCGCCATGACGCGGCTGCCGCGGGACTACACGACCCTGACAGGATTCAGGCTCGGAACGTGGTGCCACGCGAGGCGCAACGACCGCAGGGAGGGCAAGCTCAACGGCGAGCGTATCGGGGCACTGGACGCGCTCGGCTTCGTATGGGAGCCCAACCAGGAGGCGTATGAACGCGGGCTGGCGGAGCTCACGGCGTACATAGAAGAGAACGGCAGCGCGCGCATGCCGACCGATCACGCGACCGACTCTGGGTTCGAGCTGGGAGTCTGGTGCGGTATACGACGCACCCAGCGCAAGACTGGCCAGCTGAGCCCGGAGCGCATCGCGGAGCTGGACGCGCTTGGGTTCATCTGGGATCAGCTGCAGCACGAGTTTGACCGCGGCCTGACGGAGCTCGGAGCGTATGTGGAAGAGAACGGCGACGCGCGCGTGCCCCAGGGTTTTGTGACCCCGACCGATTTCAAGCTCGGGACGTGGTGCGGGGAGCGGCGCAAGCAGCGCAAGCAGGGACGACTTCCGACCGAGCGCGTGGAGGCGCTGGACAGGCTCGGCTTTGTGTGGGACCCGCTCCAGGAGGCGTATGACCGCGGGCTCGCCGAGCTCAGAACGTACGTGGAGACGAACGGGACTGCACGCGTCCCCGACGGATACCGCACACAGGATGGTTTCGGTCTTGCCAACTGGTGCGGCGCGCGACGCCGGGAACGCAAGCAGGGGCAACTGAGCGCTAAGCGGGTAAGAGAGCTCGACGCGCTCGGCTTCGTGTGGGACCCGCTCCAGGGGGCGCATGACCGCGGGCTTGAAGAGTTGGCCGCCTACGTCGCCGAGGCGGGCACCGCGAAGGTGCCCGGGGGACATCTGACTGCGAGCGGCTTTAGCCTCGGAAGATGGTGCGGCGCCCAGCGACAGGAGCTCAGGAAGGGCCGTCTCAGCGAGGAGCGCAGAGAGGCACTGGACGCGCTCGGGTTCGTGTGGGATCCCTTCCAGGAGGGCTTTGACCTCGGAATGGCGGAGCTCACGGAATATGTCGCGAGGCACGGCGACGCGAATGTGCCGTCGAACTACCAAAGCCCGAGTGGGTTCAACCTCGGGAAATGGTGCGGGCATAGGCGACGGGAGCGCAATCGGGGCCGACTCAGCGCGGAGCGGGTGAGCTCGCTCGAAGCGCTCGGGTTCGTGTGGGAACCAGCTGAGGACGCGTTTGACCGCGGCCTCTCCGAACTTGCCGCATATGTCCAGGTGAACGGCACCGCGAAGGTAACGGCGGGTCATCGGACAGCGAGCGGATTCAGCCTCGGAGCGTGGTGCCGGGCACGCCGTAAGGACAAGACGGCTGGCGCCCTATCCGCGGAGCAGGTCGCGGCTCTCGACGCCCTTGGATTTGTCTGGGCTCCGCACCAACAAGCGTTCGAGCGCGGGCTCGCGGAACTTGCCGAGTACGTGGAGACGCATCGCAGCGCGCGGGTGCCCGACGCCCACAAGACGGCGACTGGCTTCGCGCTCGGCGCTTGGTGCCAAGCTCGTCGCAGCGACATCCGGGCGGGGCGACTTCCGGCGGAGCGTGTCGCGGCTCTCGAAGCGCTCGGGTTCGAGGCGAGCCCGCCAGCGGCGTTCGACCGCGGGATCGCAGAGCTTACGGAGTACGTTCGCAGGTACGGCGATGCGCACGTGCCAACTTCCTATCAGACGGACGCTGGGTTCAATCTCGGCAAGTGGTGCAGTCACCGCCGCAACGACCGCCGCACCGGTCGGTTGAGCCCGGACCGTGAGAGGGAGTTGGAAGCACTCGGGTTCGTTTGGAACGCCGTCCAGGACAGGTTCGACGTCGGCCTCGGCGAACTAACGGCGTACATCAAGGGCAACGGCGACGCACGGGTGCCGCAGGCTTACCGGACACCGTCCGGCTTCAAGCTCGGAGCCTGGTGCAGCGAACGTCGAACCGACCGCAGACTAGGCCGGCTCGCCATCGAACGCATTCGCGCGCTCGACGCGCTCGGGTTTGTCTGGAATCGCTTCGAGGACGCGTTCAATCAGGGCTTAGCTGAACTAGCAACATATGTCGCGGAGATCGGTGACGCATACGTGCCACACGAGTACAAGACCTCAACCGGATTCAACCTCGGAACCTGGTGCAGCGCACGGCGAAGCGACCGCAAGCGTGGCCAACTCTCTCCCGAACGAGTCGCCGCGCTTGATGCACTCGGATTCGTGTGGGAGACGAAGACGGCACCGAGGACTGCCTCTTTGCCCGACGCGCAGAAGTCAGACGCGTAACCCTCAAAGGCAGGGCTACAAGACGCCTGGCTTGCGGCCTCCTACTTGTCGGCGGCGGATGCACAGGCGCGGTGATCAGTTGGTGGCGGACCGACCGTTGAACGTGAATGGCTTGTTGCCGGGACGGGTCACTGGTTCAGCAGCTTGTCGGGGAGTAGCAGGACCTGGGACAGCTCTAGAGCGCTGTCGCCGGTGAGTCGCTCGCGTAGTCCGGGCGGACGTGGCGGCAGTGCGAGCGCGGCGAGGTTGCCGTGGTGGATGTCGCGCTCGACGGCGAAGAAGATGTGGTCGCGGCCGGGGTAGTACCAGTGCTCGGCGGGCGTGCCCATGATGCCAATCCGGCCGGTGAGGGCTTGGTCGGCTTCGCGGGCGAGCGCGAGCGCGGCATGTGGGTCGCGGCAGACGAACACCACGACTGGCCGGGTACCCTGGGCGCGGTATCGGGGGTGAGCGAGGCTCCAGCCGCAAAGGAAGGCGTCGTAGGCGAGGAGCTTGTCCTGGTTGTACGAGGGACGGCTGGTGAGGTCCAGCTCGACGAGCAGGTCGAAGGTCAACGTGAGCGTGTCGATGCGCAGCTCGAGTGAGACATCGGGGTGGATCTCGGCGAACTTCTGGAGCTGGAGATCGATGATCGCTTGCTTGTCGGGGAGTGGGATCTCGTTGACGGTGATCGCGTGGCGGTCGCGGCCGCTGCCGGCTTGGGGGACAGGGTGGCGGCCCGTGGCGTAGCGGGCGGTGCGCCAGTGATCGGTGGCGAGCTTGCCGGCGATTCGGTGTAGCTCGATCGCCCAGGCGAGCGAGTGCAGGTCGTGCGCGAGGCGGCCGGCGTTGTGCTGTTCGATCGCTCGCCATTCGCGTTTGCGGGAGATCGCGGGCGGTTCGCGGGTTTGCGCGACCTCGAGGCCGCGGCGGGTGAGCGAGTACAGGAGCGGCGGGGTGCCGTCGCTTCGTGCGTGTCCGGCGAGCCCGGTGGTGTGCTGGGCGATCAGCCCGTGGCGGTAGAGCTTGGTGAGGCGGTGCGCAACGGTGCGGGGAGCACGGTCAGGGAGCACGGCGCGGCCAATCAGCGAACGTGGTGCGAGGCCGGCGCGGTCAAGCAGGGACAGGATCGCGAAGTCCTCGTTGTAGAGGCGCGGCAGGTTTGCGGCGCCGTCGAGCTGGTCGGCGGGGCCGATCTCGTTGATGCGGTCGAGGAACGCGAGCTCGCGCAGGCTGTCGGGCGCAGGCCCGTCGTGCTCGGCAGGCGCGGGCCCGGGTACCCGGCGTCCGACGACGCGGCGGACGGGGCTGTCGTCGAGTCGGGGCGGCTCTGGCGGGGGCTCGTAGTCGACTTGCACCTCGCGCTTGCCGCCCGGCTGTCGGCTGTCGCGCTCGGCCGGGCGGCTGGGCTTGGGCGGCTTGGTGCTGGGCGTGTCGGGGTCGGTGACGTCGGCGCTGGTTCGGTCGAGGGTGGAGTCGAGTCGTTCGGGGTAGGGCGCGACGCGAGCGGTCTGCTGGGCGACGTGGTCCTCTGCCCACGCGTCTGTGGTGTCGGTGGCCCAGGGGTAGGTTTGGCCGATGAAGCAGGGGGCGCGGGTGCCGTCGGCGATCCAGGACGCGAGGCAGTGGTAGTTGGGGAAGTTGAGGAGCTGCTCGGGCGTGACTCTGAGCCGGGCCCGCGAATCGGGGTCGTCGTGGATCATGGTGGAGTAGACGGCCATCGCGATCCTCGTGGCCTGTTCGGCGTCGTCGGCGTCTCCAAGCCGGAACAGCAGCCGGCTCTGCAGCAGGTTCAGGACGCCTTTGCGGATCTTCTCGGCGTGCTCTGAGCCGGAGCCGAGCTGTGAGAAGTATTGGATCGCGCACGCCGGCTCGAGGCCGGCGCGGCGGTGGGTGGCGAACTGGTCGATCACGTTCTCGGCGCCCATGACGTAGTGCGCCTCGTCGATCAGCAGGGGGACGCGGGGACGGTCGGTCTCGGGGAGGTGGACCTGGCGTTGCATCTGGGTGTGGAGGAGCCTGAGCAGGAAGTGCATGCACGCCTTGCTGTTCTCCTCGCCGATCGCGCCCATGTTCGCGTCGATAAGCAGGACGTCGCGGGCGTCGATGATCTCCCGCAGCGGGATGTCGGTCGGGTGGCTGAACCAGCGACGCAGCGACGGAACCTGCAGGAGCAGGCTGACCTTGTTGCGTGGCGCGTCGAGGCGTTGCGCGGTGGCGCTGCCGGCGAGCTGGAGCTCGTGGGGGAGCTCGTAGGCGAAGAACTCGGCGGTCTGGTCCAGGTCGGGCTCGTCAGAGCAGGCCTCGGCGACGGCCGCGCGGATCTCGGTCTTGGTTGGCAGCAGGAGGTTGTAGACGTCTTCGAACTTCGCGCGGCGATCCTGCCGATGGGCGAGCGCGATCGCACCGATCACGGCGTGGTACAGATAACGGCGCGAGGACTGGTAGATCTGGTTGGCGTTGATGTCGAGCAGCGCCGCGACGATGTTGTCGGCGATCGCGCCGGCCTCGACCGGCAGCGGCCGGTCGCCCGAGAGGCGCAGCGGGTTCATCCCGAACGCGGGATGGCCGAGGTCCAGGTACCAGACGGTCTTGCCGCCGTCCGGGCGGGTGAACTTCAGGCAAAGCCGGGAGAGCTCTGACTTGGGATCGACCACGATCGGCGCGGCGTTGGGGTCTTTGCAGTCGTTGAGGTAGAGGGCGAGCAGTGCGGCGGAGTTGTGGACGAGCATTCCACCGGCAACGTAGTTGTGGTGGTCCGGCACCTCGAAGTCGTAGACCCAGCCGTCGTAGTCGATCTCCTCGATCCGATCGACGGTGAGATAGACCACTTCCTGCTCGACGCGGCGGTCCAGCTGATCGGCCATTTCGCGCAACTTGTCAGGGTCGATCCGCGCCAGCGCAGCGGACCGCGAGGCCATCGCCGCGCTCCCGCGCGCTCCGGCAAGCGCATGACGCCCGGCGTCTAGCCGGGTCGCTACCGACCGAATGTTCTCGGCGATCTCCAGTGCGATCGGATGTGAGGCACGCAACGTGTGGAGGTAGTTTCTGGAGCGGGGAGACACCTGCCTCATCGGGACGTCTAACGCCCTGAGCTCCTGCAGCAGGTCCTGGGCATAAACGCCTTCCCGGTTGGAGTTCCCCTCAACACCGGACGTGGCTCGCCGCAAGCGCCGCTCTTTGTATTGGTAGGAGAAGCCGATCTCAGCGAGAAAGCTCCGCGCGCTTTCGCCGCTGATGACCACGCGCCAATAGTCGCGCTCGATCCGGCTGCCATTGGTCGCCAAGCCGCGCTTCAGGCGCAGGGTGACCAGCATCCCGAAGCGTCGCAGCAGCATCCGGATCTGCTCCGCCAGAAGCCGCGACGCGCTTGTCAGCTCGACTCGTCCGTTCTTCCCGTCGGCCCAGCCCTCGGCGTCGTACAGCGCGCGGAGTACGACGCGGCTGGTCTCGATGTCACCCTGCATGATGAAGTCAGGCAGCGCCTTCTCAGCGCTGACGCGTCCCCATCCATAGCCGCGGGCGACGAGGAAGTCGCGCCAGTCCGCCGACTCGATCCTCAGGACCGCGACGCGGAGCCTAAGGTGGATCGCGATATCTCCGACCTTGAGTCCGTAGCGCTGGCCGACCTTCTGCGCAAGGTCCCGAAGGTGGCTGAGCGTGGTCACGTCGCTCTGGGTGATGCTCACGCATGACGAGCCTTTGGGGCGCCGCTTTCCGTTGGTCGTTTCGCAGCCTTCGGCGATCTGCCAAGCGAGCAGCTCGGCGAGCTCGAGGTCGACCTGCGTTCCGGGCCACTCGACACGACGAGGTACGCAGACAACGCTTCCCTCACGGAGGTCGGCGGTCCAATCGTCCGGGCCGCGCAGCCGGTGCCGACGGGTCAGCATGAGCTCGCTTCCATCGCTGAGACGAACCTTGCGCACCGGCTCGCTGATCCGTTGGCGGTAGACCCGCGCGACGGGGGCGGCGACCACGCGTCCCTGGGCGTTAAGAGCGCATGTCAGTGGCTGCTCCAGTGGTTCGGACCACCATCCTCGCCGTCGAATACTGCGCTGGTCACGTACCGCTCCCATGCATCCTCGGCTCGTGTCAGCCGCCCGCCGAGCAACACTAGGTCATCGGGCCCGACACACTTGCCGCTCCCCTGCCCGCCGGTCAGGAGCACGCCGTACTTGCGGTCGACGGGGGCGATCCCGACCTGTGCGTTCTCGGCTCGCAACACGGGGTCGAGCCGGGGGTCGAGCCGCCCGGAGGCCGCCCTGAGGATGTTGGGCGGGGCGGGAATCCGCGGGAGCGCTGTGCGGCGGACCGGGACGCCCTTCATCCGCGCGGTCGGCAGCTCGAGCAGGTGGGCGACCTCGGCGGCGGAGACCAGGCAGCGCATGGATGGGATCAGCGGCCCGAGTGCGAGCGGGAACCGCCGGCGGTACAGGCGCTGGCGGACGATCATGATTCGGCGGTGAAGGCGGTTCTCGCCGCGGCGGGACTGCACGGCGGCCGCGATCGTCTTGCACGCATGCGTGGTGTCGGCCGCGATGACGGTTTCGAGCCAGAACAGGCTGCGGTTCTGGGCGCGTCCGGCGTTCTGCATCTCTGAGCGGTCAAGCGTCGAGGAGAGCCCTGCCGGGCGCGGCGTGGAACTGTCGCGGCGTGCGAGCCGCCGCTCGTGGCGACGGAATGCGCGGCGCGCAGAGTCCTCGAAGAACGCTGCGGTGGGGGTGAGCTGGAACCGGACGATCGAGGGCTCGCCGAGCTCGACCTGCGCCCGGGCGATTTGCTCGAGCGGCGGCGAGGCCAGCTCCTCGCCGGCGGCGAGCAGCGGGTACACGAAGCTTCGGCGCTTGCGAAACCGCATCACGCATCCGGGCACTCGCAACACTCCGTTCCGGGGGCGGGACGGGTCTGAGTGCTGGCGTCCGATGCGCACGTCGGGGTAGGTGGCGCTGATCGCCGCGTCGAGCGCGCGAACCGAAGAGGGCTCGCAGCGTACGTTCACCGACCACTCGGTGCCCCCCTCGCTCTGGCCGGAGATCAGCTCCAGCGCGACGTACGGCTGTCCGTCGCGGACGCGCTCGGCGGGGAATGCGCGGATGATGTTCGCGATCGACTCGACCATGTCCTCGAGGTCCTGGGGTTTGGCCTGATCGTGGGTCGAGAGGTGAAGCTCGTAGAGCTCGTAGCGGCGCCGCGAGCGCCGACGCACGCGCCGCAGCACCAGCACTGCGCCCAGCATGGCGAGCAGCGCCACGCCGGCGGCGATCTCGAGCGCCGCGACCAGCAGGACCTTCAGCTCGCCGAGTCCGAGCAGCCCACCCGAGCGCTTCACGCGCCGCTGACGGATCGGCTTAACGGGTGCCGCCGTAGGGCGGCCCATCGGGCGCCCGTGGCGAGGCGCTCGGCGTAGGCGCGTCACGGGCGCGTGGCGCGGTGTCCGGCCGTGGCGCGCGTGGTGAGTTGGCGCTGCCGCCGGGCCAGGGTGGAGGAGGCTCGGTGCTGTGCTGTTGAATAGCCCGTCGTTGTGGAGCGTCCGGGCGGCCCGGGAGATCAGCAGGCCGGCAGCGAGCATTCCGGCGGCGATCACGGCCAGGGCGGCGAACCCGCGTCCTGCGCTCATAGGCTCACCCAGGTCTCGAGCGCGGCGGCGAGCGCGAGCAGCGCCACGCTCGCGCAAGCAACCATGGCCATACGGGCTACGGGGAGCGCTCGGCGGCGTCCGCTCAGATACACGCCCAAGGCGAGCGAGTAGGCGGCCAGCTCGACCGGCCCGTGCGGCAGCATCGCGACGAGCATCCGACTCCCGTAGCCGCCGATCGCCGCGCCGATGACGAGCAGGTTGGCGGCGATCGCGCCGGCGATTACCACCTCGCCCGCCGACCGGAGCGCCAGCTGCGCGCGGGCGGGATCGGGGGAGCGCGCGGCGAGTTGGGCGACCATGAGGAGCCCGAGCACGCCCGCGAGGCCTCGGGCGTTGTGGGCGAGGATCCAGAGGGCGGTCGAGAGGTGGGCGGGGACGCCGGGGAACCGGTAGCCGAGCCAGCGGCGCGCCTGTCCGGCGAGCGCGAGGCGCACCACCACAGCGGCTAGCAGCGCGGCCGCGGTCAGCGCGGCGGCGACGATCCCTGCGACGTGGGCGGTGCTCGCGCTCGGATCCGGTCGCGATCCTCTGCCCGCGGCGGCGGAGGGTCCGGCCGTTGGTTGCGCGATCGCTCCGGCGTTCATCGACCCACCGCTCCGAGGATCGCCTGCAGCGGAACCTGCGCTGTCTCAAGCGCTGCGTCCGCGTTGCCTGTGGCGAGCTCGGGCACGCTCGGGAAGAGGATCAACAGGGCGCGCCGGTGTCGGGCCAGATCTCGCAGCTCGCGTAGCGCCTGTCTGCGGTCGCGAGGCTCGTGGCGCGCGACGAGGATCTCTCTGCCCGACTGGTGCGGGGCGATCGCGTCGAGGAGCTGGCGGCCGCGAGTCGCGGCGCCGGCGGTGGCGGGGAGGACCCACACGACGTGCGTGGCTCTGGCGAGCGCGATCTGGTCTGCCTGGCGTGCGAGCGTGCCGCAGTCGATCACCGTCAGCGTGTAGCGCTCACGCGCCTGCTCGAGCAGCAGCTCCACGCCCTCCCGCGAGCACGTTTGGCTGAGCGTGGGTGAGGTTGCCAGGACGCGAAGGCCGTCGGCGGTTGTCGCAATCAGCTGGCCGGTCGGGAGGCCCGCGTGGACGTGTTCGGCGGCCTCGGTCAGCGACCGCGGTGCCCGCACGCCGGCGTAATGGGAGATCCCGGCGGTCGGCCCGCCGGTGTCGGCGACGAGCACCGCCCAGTCGTCGCGCCGTGCCGCCGCGAGAGCGGTCAGGTAGGCGAGGGTGCTGGCGCCGGCGCCGCCGCACAGCCCGCACACAGCCAAAAGCGGGCCGGGGCGCGCGGAGGCCGGTGCGGAGCGCATCGTCGTCGCACCGTTGGATCCGAGCGAGACGGGCGGCTGACGCGAGATGACGCCAATCGCGGTGGCGCGTGACCGCTCGTGGCTGCCCTGCGAGTGGTAGTCGTTCTGTGCGGGCGGGTCGGTGCTGCTCACAGCGGGCTGCCTTGCCGTTCGCGGTGGGCGCGGGTGCCGCCCTTGGCGAGCTGGGCGATCGCCGCCCACACGTTGCCCTCATGGCGCGCGATCTCGGCCTCGCGGATCGCCTGCTCGGTCGGGTCCGACGTGTAGGCCCAGTATTCGGTCGGGCCGACCCGCAGGGCGACCTTGCCGTGTCCGCGGGTGCCGTTGAGCCACAGCATCTGCGCGTGGCGGCCCTTGACGGTCTTGAGCCGCTGCAGCTCGGCGGCTTCGCGCTCTGAGAGCTGCACGGTGTCGGCGATGAACGGGATCTCCTTGGGGTTCTGCGCCAGCAGCAGCTGCTGGGAGGAGTTCGCCAGCAGCGCGACGCCGTGCTCGGTGTCGAAGTCGGACAGCTGCTGTGACATGACGATCAGCACGAGCCCGAGGTGCCGGGCGCGGCGGGCGAGGTTGTTCGCGTACGCGCCGGTCTCAGGGCGGCTGATCAGGTGCCACGCCTCGTCGATCAGCATGATCGACCGCCCGAGGAACAGCGGCGCGTCCGGGCTGCTCGCCGCGGCCTTGTGCGCGATCCAGTGTCGCTCGACGCTGGTGGTGATGTACTCCATCAGCGCGAACATCACGAGCCGGAGTTCTGATTCCGGGCAGCGGCGGGTGTCGAACACCACGAGTGGCGCGTCGGCGGGGACGGTGGTGGCGCGGTCGAGCAGGTAGGCGTAGGTGCCCTGCCCGCAGTACTCGGACAGGCGGTCGGCGAGGTTTCGCAGGGTCGCGGCGACGTCGACCGCGACTTGGTCCTGGGCTTCCTTTGCTTGGGCGCGGAGCTCGTCCTGGAGCATCGACTCGCGTGGCTGGCTGCCCGACAGCGCGGCGGCCTTGGCGTAGACGGCGCGGATCGCGGCGCCGATCATCCCGATCTGCCGCGCGTCCAGGCCGCCCATGATCACCTGGTGAAGGGCGAGCAGGAACGCGATCTTCTCCCGCGAGACCTTCGTCGGATCCGGCACGTCCCACGGGTTCAGCGAGTAGGGGGAGTCGTCCGCGCCGATCTCGACCTGCTGTGCCCCGTCGAGTAGCCGGGTGAGCGTCTCGTAGTGGCCGGCCCGGTCGATCACGAACCCTCTGGCGCCGGCAGCGAGGCAGCGCGAGAGCAGCACATTTGCGGTCATCGTCTTCCCACTCCCACTCCGGCCACTGATGACGAGGGTGTGGTTGGCGTGCTCCTCGTCGTAGGGGTTCATGAGCTCGACGGTGCGGCCGGGGTCGGCGAACGCGAATGGCACCCCGGTCGGCGATCCGCACTTCGTGCCGGTCAGGGGGACCATGTCGGCGGCGTTGACGGTCGGGTACTTGCGCGCCTTGCGGTGTAGATCGCGTCCCAACGGCAGGCTTGAGCACCACAGCGGGTGCTGGTGAAACTCGCCACGGCTGACCTTGCAGTCCCCCGCCGACTCGATTGACTCCGTGCAGAAGTCGACGGCCTCTGAGAGCGCGGCCAGGTCCGGGTCCGGTCCGCGCGCACGGAGGGTCTGGTAGACGGCGACGCGATACACGCCGGCCTGCTCGCCGCTGGCCATCTCGCCCAGCAGCTCGCGGTACTCGCGTTCCTGCACGTAGCGGTCGAAGTCCGGGACGCGGCCGCGCTGCTCGGCGCCGCGGTTGATCGTGTGGAGCCGGCGGTAGGCGAGCTTCAGTTTCTGGCGCTCGCGGCGGCGCTCCAGCCCGTGCACGAACACCGACAGCGTGAACGGCTGGCGGGTCAGCATGGCCCCGTGCAACCAGCCCATCTGCGTGCGACCGGCCGTGTTCGCGATCAGGATCGTCTGCTCGACGTCGCGATCGACGACCACGTGCTGGTGCGAGGCTCGGAAGTCGAGGCTTGACTGCGCGATCTGCTCGCGCTGCCTGAGCGCGGCGTCGCGCGCGAGATCGCGATCCGCCGGCGCCTCGAGCTCTCCCAGCACCTCCACACCCGCCGGCGCGCGTCGATGGGCGTGGTCGGCCTTGGTCGGGTTCAACCTTGCCCACAGCAGCCGGAGCACCTGCTCGCCATCGAGCAGCTCGGTGACCATTCCCTCGGCCTCCAGCTCCGAGCGGAGCGCGTCGGTGTGCGCAAGCTGCTCCCGCACCGCCCGTCGGTGCGCCTGCATGGGCCGCTCCAAGGACGCGGTCGGCAACCGGCTCCGCTTCGCCCACGCCAGCACAGCCCGCGCAGCCGTCTGGCGAGGCACCAGCGGCGCAACCACGTAGCAGCTGACCTGCACGGCCGCCTGCGCATCGGCGTGCAGGCGCAGCGATTCCTCCATCGCCGCGTACAGCCGCCAGCGGGCCAACGCCAACCGATCGCCGTCTTCGACGCTCGGCACGGGCCCGGCGCTCGCCTGGACCTCTCGGCGGCAGTCCGCGAGCAGCTGCGTCAGGTTCACCGGCCGGGCGTCGATGTAGATCTGCACGGTCTCGTCGGCGCCCAGCTGCGACAGCAGTCGCTGAAACGCGGCGACGGTCTTCTCGCGCTCGCCCACGGACATCAGCAGCGGATTGCGCGGCGTGACCCTGAAGATCCGCACAAGGGCGCCCTCGCTCGTGACGACCAACCCGGTCCGGTCGATCGCCTCGACTGCCAAGAGCTCGCCCGCCGCCGGCAGCCCCCCACCCGCGCGCCTTGCTGTCCTATTCACGATCATCACCTCTCCCTTCCGTTGCTCAGCCAACCGGGGGTGCCGGGGTCAAGGTCGCAGTCGTTGGCGGTGTCACGGTCGCTCGTGGTGACAAGCGCGCCCTGATCCGCGCTCGTGTGCGCTCGCGGGTCGTCCCACAGAGCGTGGAGTTCGCGCTCCAAGACCTCGGTCTCCTCGCCCGGACCGCTGTCGGCGTGCTCGTCCGAGAGCAGGTAGCCCTGCGCCGTCTCGCCGGCGCCGGGCAGGTAGCGACCCTCGAGGCGCCGCCATCTGATCGCGCCGATGAGCAGACCGCAGAGGTCGAGCTCGGTCTGGCTCGCGACGAACACGGGAACGACCGGCAGCGCGGCGATGTAGGCGCCGCTCATCGCACCCCACATCCCATGCAGCGGCGAGAGGAACTTCGCCCACGCCACACCGAGCATGATCCCCGCGAACGCGGCCGCGATCTGACCGACGCTGAGATCCCAGAACCGAAGCTTCGACTCAAGATGAGCTGGCGCGGCACGCAACGATCAGCCCTCGTGGTTGTGAGGAGCCGGTCCGGAAGCGTCGGGGAGGTCGGCCCCTCGGGGCTGGCTCGGGCTGCCCGCGCCCGGCGACGGCGGCGTCGACGGCGGGGCGGCCCCAAATGGCGCAGAGCTTCGCTGCTGCTCGCCTCCCGCATCCTGACTCGCGACGCCCACGGGCGTCCAGTCATCCTGCTGATCGCCCGCCTCCGCGGTGTCGCCGAGTGCTTGGGCGCGGATCTCAGGGCTGGCAGCGGCGAGCGTGCGCAGCGCTTCGCGCTCGTCGGATGACCATTCGCCCATCGCCTGGTAGGCGAGATGCTCGCGCGCTCCCGCGCCGTGCTCTGAGACCAGCTGGCCGATCCCGCGCTGCGTGTCGGCCGGCAGGGCCTGGAGCGCCGCCGTGGCCTGCTCGGCCGACACCGGGCTCGTGCGCTCGCGGAACCTGGCCTCGAACGATTCGTTGGCGAAGTCCTGCTCGCGAAAGCTGGGGGTCTGCAGCCCGCCTCCGCCGGCGTGTCCGGCGGCATTGGCCTGCGCCGTCGGCGGAGGCGTGTACGAGCGCCCGTTCCCACCGGCACCGGACCCGGTGGCCGTCGACCCGGTCGACCCGCCAGCGGCGGTCGCGGTGCTCGTTCCGCCGCCGGCGACTGCGGCTGCCGGACCTGTCGCACCGCCGGTCGCGCTCGCGCCGGCGAGCGTCGCGGCTTGGCGCAGCCTGGTGCCGGTGCGGCTCTCGGTCTGCGCTGTCTGCTCGTTGCTTGACGTGGGATGGCCGCCGGCCCAGCCGGGGAGGTGTTGGCGAGTGGTGTCGCGTAGCTGGGAGCCGGCGGCGTAGCTGACCGCGCGCGAGGCGAACCCGCCGCCGAGCGGCGCGGCTCCGAGCATCGCCACCTTGGCGAGGTGGATCGGCAGCCGGAGCATCACCCACAGCAGGACGATCGCGACCAACGGCTCGAGCAGGGCGTTCAGGACGCTCGAGGCGTTGAAGCTGATCGCGTTCAGACTCACCGCGGCCGAGGCGGCGAAGCACAGCGCCCACATCACGGGCACCAGCAGGCAGACCGCGAACGCGCGCATGGCCGCCCGGGCGATCCACGGCACAACCGGCCAGGTAACGACGGCCAGCGGCATGCCGACGAAGACCAGGACCGTAGAGATGCTGACCACGATCTTCACCAGTAACAGGCCCAGGAACAGCAGACTCGCCGCGACGGCGATCGCGATGTCCAGGAACAGGCCGATCGGCGTGAAGTTGAGTGCGATGCCCGCGCCGAGCCCAGCCGCGAGTAGGTGCGAGACGCTGTGGACGACCGCGCCTGACCCAAGCAGCGAGTTGGTGAACAGGTTCGTGAGGCCCACGGCCGTGTCGAACAGCCAGGGCCAGATCGCGAGGAACAGCGCTGCGCCGACCGTCCTGGTCAGCCCCTCGAGCGCCGCGAACCCTGAGTCGCCGCCGCCGGCGAAGCCGGCGGCCCAGTAGCGGATCGTCGAGATTGTCGCGACCGCTCCGAGGAGGCCGCCGCCCATCGCCTCCACCGTCTGCTCGAGCTGCGCGACGTTGCCCTGGGTGAGGTTCGGGACCGCGACCAGCCAGCCGATCAGCTCCGTGGTGATGAACTTCGCGATCGGCGCGAACAGCGCCTTGATGATCGCGTCGAACGCGCCCACCGCGAGCTTCGCGATCCCGCCCGTGACCCCACCGAGGAGGCCCCCAAGCCCGCCGAGGGGACCGACGTCGATCGGCCCGATGGGCAGCGCCAGTGCCCGGGGCGGAGAGGCGGCGAAGAGCAGCAACGCCACGGCCAGCACCGCTGCGCCGAGCAGGAGTAGCTGCCGGCGGCTGCGCGTCACGCCGCCCGGCCCGCCCTCCCCGGGCTGGGCTGGCGTGATCGCGTCCTTCTGATCTCGCTCCACACGGACCGGTCGCACCGCGCTGCCGGTCAGTTGATCAGCGCCGTGACGCTGCCGAGCACCAGGAGCACGCCGAGGCTGGTGCCGATGATCTGCATCCCGCGCCGGCCACCGAACAACAGCACCAGCCCGCCGGCGATAAGCGCCAACGGAGCGACCGCGGCGACCATCACGAGCGCCGGGTCGACGAGTGCCTTGGCGCCGTTGACGAACCCGCCAATCCCCTGCGCATTGCTCGGGATCCCGGCCGCCTTGGCCACGATCGCCACACCAACACGCGTACCGGCAAGCGCTACGAGAACAGCGAGCACGACGCCCACCCCGATCCGGACCCGACGGGTGATTCGATTGATGAGCTGCAACGCAGCTACCTCCTTGCTGATCGAATAGGTGGCCGCAGAAGGCCCTTTCGTCAGTCAGGTACCGGGCCCGCGGGTGAGTGGCTCCCCGCCGAGCGGCAACCCCTCACCCGTCCCGGCTCGACCGCGCGTGGCGCCTCTGTCGTCCGCCGGCCTCAGACGGCCCCTCGCGGCAGTCGCCCTGTTGCCACCGACCCTCGGCCGACGGCCGGCGACTGGTTCGGAGCGGCTCAGCAGCCGTCGAGGTCCATCGGTGCGCGCCCGAGCGCGATCACGATCCTGCTCGCCAGCTCGATCCCGATCCGCCGCTGCCGGCGCCCGTCCCTACCCGGCGCATACCCAACCCGGCGGTCGAGCTCGATCTGGGGCATGTCCATCCACACCGCCAATTCCGCCCGCGACAGAAAAGGGTCGCGCTCGAGCTCGCGGTCGATCAGCTCGCGCACACGCTCGGTCGGGATCAGATCCAGCTTGAAGCGCTGGAGATCTTGATGGTCGCGCTCCCTCAACACCAACAGCCGCACCTGCGCCACCGTCAGCCGCATCCGTGCCGCCGCCAGCTCGTAGCTCAGCCCGCGCTCCTCGACTAGCCGCCATGCGTGCTTTCGCCGCTGCGCGCACGACCGGCACGTCCCGCCGTCCGCGCACCGCGGGCAGCCCGACCGCGGAGGATTGTCGACGGCCGGTCCTCCGCACCCCTGGTGGGCCTGCTCCCGAGCGTGATCTTCCAACGATGCTCCTCGTGCCTGTTGCATCAACTACGCCGACGCGCAGCGACATCATAACAGATTAGCGCTAGATCACTCTCGCGTTACCTCTGGATGCGAGCCACGGCTGGATCGCCTGCGAGGCAGTCATGGGCCACACGCCTGGCACGAAAAACCGAACCCCGAGGGAGCTCGGCTCGAGCGCCTTTCCCTAAACCGGAACGACGCCGTCGAAGCGGTCCAGGTCCGATTCGGGCGACGGATGATCAGGGGGAATAGCGGGGCCCTAAACAGGAGCTCGCATCCCATTGCCTCGCCCTTAAAGTGGCACCGCGGCTTCTCACGGGTGGAGTAGGACCACGAGCCGATCGCTTGCGCTCGGGAGCGGGCAGGTCTTCGCGAAAAGTGCGCGGCAAAATGAGACGATCTACACGGCGATCCACCCGGCGCTGTCAAGCGAAAGCCAGGCCACAAGGACCGGGCCTTCACGGGTCGGGTGAAGGCCGGAGCTACCCGCGTAGCTCGGCGGCAAGTTTGGCCTCACACACCTTGCAACGCGGCTCGCGCCCCGTTGCGGTGGGCACGTTCGGAGACTGCGCGTTGGCGGCGCACATCTCACGGTGCCGACGCGTTCCGCTACCGCGCATGTACTTGAACTCGGCGTCGAGTTGCTTGGAGATTCTCATTGTCCTCACTTTTCCATTTCCTGACGATCCGGACACACCCCTAACCAGGAGGCGATCGACGACTGAGTAGCCAACGAGTTGAGAGCGGCGGTCCTTCTTGCGCCTCGGGAGCGCTTGGGTCATCGAGCAAGGTTCTACCGAACACTGTCGCTTGGGGCTGACAGCAGCAGGGAGCCCGAGCACGGATCCCGCTCCGAGGCCACGGCCGCCTCGCAGATAACGGGCTTTAGCCTCCATGGCATGAGCCATGGCAACGACGCAATGAGCGACGTGTACGCAAAGCTGGCCTGGGCAGAGAAGCACCTTGAAGACATCACGAGCTTGGGGGGGGAGTATCTGCTTCCCGGCGACGACGACGACCGCCCGCTCGGAATCGAGTTCGACAACAGTCGCCCACCGCTCGTTGTCGCGAAGTTCCTCGCCGAGAAACCGCTGCCCACCGAAATCAGCTTGCACGCCGGCGACCTTGTGCACAACGCCCGTGCTGCGCTCGACCACGTTCTCGCGCGGCTCAAGGACCACTTTGGCGGCGATAGCCGCCGCGGCACGTACCCGATCACCGAGTCAGACGCAGACTGGAAGGGCCGTATCTATCCGCGGCGCGACTGCGGGCGGCAACCCGGGCCGCTCGACGGGCTGCCATGTTCGGTCCGAATGGCGATCTATCGCGAACAGCCGCACGTGGCCTACGCCGGCCGGAGGCAGGAAGACCCGATCGCGATCCTCAGCGCCATGGACAACACGGACAAGCACCGACTGTTGCACCACGGCTTCGTCTACCCCGCAGCCCAGCGAGGAGTCGACCTGATCCACGTCCGAAATCGAAAAAGGTGATCTCCGAGGAGAACGTATGGGTAAGCGGCCAACCAATTGCCCATGGCACCGTGATGGCGCGGTTCCGCATCCGAGGCCTGGCCGAAGGTCTCCTGCGCGTCGACCGAAACGCCGAGCTCAAACTAGCGACCGGACCGCTGGATGCCCCAAGGACGACATACGAGGACATGATCGCGCGTGTGCGCGGCATCGCCGACACGGCCGCCGCTCTGATCGACCACCATTCCTAGCCGCACGACGCCTCGGGACGCCGTCTTTCCAGTTGGCCGACCCCCCCGTCGCATGGAAAGGGGCAGTGAGACCTCCCTCCCCCCGCGCGGCTGCCGCTGTCCCGCGAGCAGCAGCAGTTCTCGCCGGCGGGGGAACGCAAGTCGCTGCCCTCCCGGCACGAAATCAGTAGCGGGATCGAAGCGACGCCTCGACATCCGCGGGTTTGTTGGTATTCCCATTCGGGGCCGCCACGGCCCAGATCGCCGGAGGCGACCCGGTGGCGGCCGCGTGAGCGGTGAGTACCTGGCAGCAATCGGCTCCAGCGTTCCACGAGAGCGTCCAGCGCGCGGACGGATCCGCTGACTGGACGACCTGCCCGACGTACCATTGAGCCTCGTAGCTCTTGGACACGCCGTCACCATGGAGATCGAGCACGACGACATCCGTATCTTCGCCAACTTCGGGCGAGCGATGTGCAGCGCGCAGCTTCTCGACTTCACTGTCTTCCAACTCGCGCACCTCGACAAGCGCAGCCCCAAGGACATGGACCGAGCCACCCGGCAGATCGAAGGCCTTCTCAAACAGCCGACGGGGGATCAAGCCAAGACCATCAGCGACCTCGACCCCGACCTGCTGGATGACCTACAGCTCGCCGTCAGCGTCCGCAACCGGCTCGCGCACGACTTTCTCATCCGATACCGCGTCGAGAAGGTCGTCAACCGCGACGCCACGGCGATGGCAACTGCCTTCCTCACCGCTGCCAACGCGTTCATCGGGAACGTACGAGCCCGCCTCGACGCCCTTGCCGACGAACGCCTAACTGCGAAGGGCCTTGAACACCCCTATCTCGACGACGACGAGATGGACGACCTCATGCGGTCGATCGGACGATGGTCCCGTAGCGGAGACGAGGAGCTCCAAGACGCCACCGCCGACGGCTATGTGCGTCATCATCGCCGTGCGCACGAAACGACATCGAGCGCGCACATACACGCCGCTTGTTCGATACATACCTATCGGGCGGGCGCCGGACTAGTCGTACCTCGTCGGGGCTTCGGCCAGGCGGCGCCAGCGGCTGGACATCGTGCCAAGCACCGGTAACTCGATGCATGTATGGCGGAGGTGTCTAGGGATAAAGCATTTGTCGGCCGGGACTGGCTCGAAGCCGAAAGTCAAGCATGGATAAAGGACCCGCAGGCAGAGCGCGCGATGCTCGCCGCGGACCCGCGCTCATCTCCGTCGCGCCCGGCCGCCGCGCTGCTGTTCGCGGCGCGCTAGGCCTCGATGGACCGCCGAGCGCCGATGGTGGTGGCGCGCTCGGCGGTGAGGCGCGTGGTTGGCGGTTCTCTTAGACGCGGGTACGCCGACCGTCACGATCCACCGTTTGGAGTGCCAGGGCGAGAATGGGAAATCCGCCTCGGCCAGGCTGGACACCTGTAGCCAGAAGCGCACCACGCCCTGGTAGCGCCCGAACTTGTACGTCGTGGTGAACGTCCCGTCCGGCGCGACGTTCGGGATCCCCTGGATCTTGCTCAAGCCGGGGATGCCCACGATCCCGAGGTCAAGCCGCAGCAACTTGCTGGTCGCCGGGATGTACCCGCCAAGCACTCGGCCGGTGATCCTCACCGTGCTGCCCCACGGGGTGCGATCGGGCGTGACGCTCCTCAGCACGATCTTGGCCGGGGTGATCACGGTCGCGTACCCGGTGGCGGGCAGGATCGTCGGCGAGCCCGCGTAGGAGGCCTCGATGATCCGCGACGGACCGGGCGCCAGGGTTGCCGTCCAGCGGCCATCCGCGCCCGTGGTCACCGCCGCGGCCTGTGTGAACGCGTTCGAGCCGTTGTCCGGAGCGCTCAGGATCGTGACGGGCTGGCCAGCGATCGGCAGCCCGGCGCTGCTCATCAGCAGCCCGTGCAACTTCACCGGCTGGCCGAAGGCGACCGTCGCTCGGGTCGCGAGACTCGCCGCGGACGTACCGCAGCTCGTGTGTGGCTTCTCCTGCTGGCGCATGGTTGCCCGCGCGATGCCCGCTTGCCGTTTCCGGTGAGCCAGCGACAGCGCGACGGTCCCGGAGGAGCCGCTGGCGAAGATCCGTCCGGCGGTGAGGACTGGGTCAGCCGGGGCGAGAAGCCGAAGGAATCCGCCGTTGGCGACGCTCAGTCCAAAATCCCTAGCCGGTCGAGGTTCGCTCACCCGTCTGTGCGGACTTCGCCTGGGAGGTGCAGCCGCATGGTGCTCCACAGGTCGGCTGGGGCATCGCGTAGCGGGGAGTTGCTCGAGGCTTACCTGCGAGACGGCCTGAGTCCGGACCGGCAGCATCACCGTCCGGGCGGTTGAGGCGCAGTTGCCGACGTTGTCGCACGATCGAACGCCGAAGGTGTACGGGCCGCTCATCCCGGCGTCGTTGAAATGAGCTACCAGTTGGTTCCCGGTGAACGTCGTGGGCAGAGCGGTCCAGCTGCCGGTTCCCGCCGGGGCCATCTCGATCGATCCTCCGGCGACACCGGACTCGCTGTCAGTCGTATCGGCGATCACGCTGGTCGGGTCGTTCGGGTTCGTGGGTTCCAGGCTCGCCACCGGTGGGGCCTCGTCGATGTGGACCGTCACCGAACTGGTGGCGGAGTTGTGGTTGCCCTGCGGGTCGACGGCGTTGTTCCAGGCCGTGCAGGACACGGTCTTGACCCCATCGCCGTTGACGGTCAGGCCTGCGCCCGGATAGCCCTGTACTGCAGCACCGTCGACGCTGCAGTTCATCCCGCCAAAACCGGACGGTCCGGTACTGGGCGTCGCATCGACCGTGACCGCGTGGTTGACCCAAACCGTCGGGTTTGGGTCATTCGGGGTGCTGACCGACACGCTCATCGGTGTGTTGTCGACGTTGAGCGTTTCGGACATCGGTGCGTTCGGCAGCCCAGCGGGGTTCATCGCCTGGAGCGCGATGAGAAGCTGCCCCGCGCCACTGACGTAGTCGCGAGTGTCGACCGCCGCGGGCCAGCTCGTCGCCGCCTGGCACTCTTGCCAGCTGGAATTATTCGGAGCAGGCAGTGATGGATCCGTGATCGGCGGGCTCGTCCCAACCTGGACACTCAAGCTACACAGGCCCGACGAATCGCTTGCCGACACCGGGAGGGACCAAGCATCCCCTGGAGGGTTCCAGACCCAGCCGGCTTGGCCCCACAGGCTGCCGGGCCCAGCAACGGGCGAGATGCTAGGGCCGGACGCCTCTGTCGCGGACACCGTGATTTGACTGAGCTGGAGCTTTCCTGGCCACGTGCAGACTGACTGGACACACCGCAGCTCAATCCCCCAGTAGGGGGTGTCCAAGTTACTGTCCAGCGACGGCCCGGACGCGGCTGCGTCGACCGCAGTCCCGGGCGAATGCACCTGCTTCACGCCGCTGTTCGAGTAGGTTAGGCCGATCCAGCCGTGCCCGTCGGCGATGTTCTGCAACTGGGCAACGTCGTAGTCCACGTTGGTGATCGTGATTCCGGGCGGGGCGGTGATCCGGTAACCCATCCTTGCTCCATCTGGCACGCTGGCGAACCACGCCAGCAGCGCGCTGCCCGCCATCCCGACGCCACTCGAGCCCGGGGCCCCAGCGAGCGGGGCTGTGCTCCCCTGGTTGAACGCCATCGTGAACGGCCCTGTTCCGCAAGGCGGCGTCGGGCTCGACCACGCCGGCAGGCCCGGGCCCGCAGTGTAGGCCGTCAGAAGACCACAGCCACTCGAAGGTGTGATCACGATCGGTGTCAACTGATTGCCCGCAGCCTCCGCCCGCGGCGCTTGACTGAACACGGCCGCAGCCGCAGCTAGTACCACTAGCGTTGCACGGCCTGCTGCTCGGGTGACCTGCCTGCGCATCGCCTAACTCCTCTCCCGTCTTCATCCGCACGAGTCAGTGACGCTGAACGACTCGTCCCTTGGCTGGAACGCCCCACCTACCACCACACCCGTGTACACCGTGAACGCCTCAAACCCAGTGCCAGCCCGCTGCGTCCAGGCCACCGGAAAAGTGCTCGCTGCGGAGCTATATGGCGGCTCACCGTCGTTGACGGTGACCACCGGCGCATTGTTCAACGCATGACGGCAGTTGGCGGCGGTAACCGTGATGTCGTATACACCCGAACCCGCATGCGCAATCCTGACTCCTACGCCGCTCGCGACGGCTCCGTTTAGCTCGACCACCGCCCAGGCGTTCACGCTTGGGCGGTCGAGCGCCGAGCTGAGCCCGATTCGGCTTTGACCACGCCCGCACCGCGGGTGCTTGGCGAGGTGCATGACGCCGCTGCCTTTGTCGACGCAAACCGCGATCGTGCCGCTGCTCGTGGTCGCCGCGAGCGCGTAACCGCCGCCACTGGCGACGGCGACCGCCAATGCAAGGTAGCCCACTACGTTCGAGCGGAGGTGACGCCCGGCGCCGCGCAGGTGGCGCAGTGCGATCCGCCGATCGCTCGGCTTCGGTGTGTCCGGGGTGTTCACGTGTCTCCTACCTTCCTGTGGGCGCTGGACGTGTGCGGGCTACTGGCAGCTGCAGGTGCCGGCTCCTGTGACCAGTGATTTGAGGGCTGCTTTGGATGGGGTGGAGGAGCTCGAGCCCGAGCTCGAACTGGGCGCGCTGTGCGGCTCGGTCGCTGGCGGTGGTTGACTCGATCCGGACGAGGAGTTCGAGGATCGGCTGGAGGTTGATGGACTGGTGTGTTGCGCGATATCGACCGCTCCGGATGTGCCGGTGGTCGATGATGTCGTGCTCGGGGAGGGCGATCCTGCCAGCGATATTGAGATACGGCGAGGTGGTTGGCGGTGATGGGGCCGCCCCGTCCGCGGCGTGTGAGAACTCCGCGGTCGTTTGGGCTTGAGCGTGCGGTCTGCGGCGTGTTCCACGGCGAGGAATCGGTTCATCGCCGCCTGAATGAGACCGCTGGAATGTGTTGTCCCCCAGGCGACCGCGCGACTTGGATGCGCTCGTGGGTTCGGACCCGTTCCGGATGCGAGCTCGACCGCCAGCACGACGACGGCAGCGAGGACGGAGGAGGCGATCACCCAGCGCCGAGGCGGGTACAGCCAGCGACGGTGTGGACCTTGCCGTGTGCTGGGTCGGGTCGGCGAGTGAATCGATGGCGGGTCGTGTGGGTTGCGGAGCGAGCCGTCGTTCCTATTGGCTGCTGCTGCGTGATGCTCGGCCTCGAGCGCGCGCATGATCTCCTCGGCGGACGGTGCGGTGCCAGCGGGACGGTGGGATGCCCCGCTGTCGTCGAGTTCCTGCCGGTCCTCGAGCTGAGAGAGCGGCGTGCCGTCGACGGTGAGATTGTCGGCGAGGCCGAGCGCGAGCGCGGAAAGGTCCTCCTGTGGGTCGCCGGAGGTGGGCGGGAGCGGCGCGGTCGGCATAGCCTGGCGCTGTTCGCGGCGTCTGCGAGCGTCCTCGAAGGACCACAAGCCGTCGGGACGCTGGGCGACTGGTCTGTCCCTTACTCCGCGGTTGTCTCCCACCACCGCCATCCCAGCCGGAACTCTACCACCATCATTTAGCGCTAGACTGCTCTCGCGATGGCTGATCCGGATGAGCAGCTGACATTGCCGCAGGTCGCGCACCTGCTCGGCCTGAACGCCTCGACGATCAGGCTCTGGGTGAGCGAGGAGCGACTCCCCGCCGAGCGCGTCGGCCGTCGGTGGATGGTGCGCCGGGGGGATCTGGAGCAGATGCTCGCTGAGCAGCCGAAACTCGGGCATCCGAAGCGCCCGCGCGCGACGCCGCAGCCCGCACGCGCGGAGTTGCCGGCGGATTGGAGCGAGGTGCCCGAGGACGCGGCGCTGTATCTGGCGCGGTCGACCGAACCGATCAAGGGGGCCCGGTGACCGAGCCGCTGATCTCCACGCAGACCGCGAACGAGCAGCTGCGCCGAGCTGATGAGCGGTGGGCCGCGGCGGTCCGCGGCCTGAGGCCCTACGCCGAGCGGCTGCGCGAGCTCGCCGACGCGGCCGAGCACGAGAGCCGCGCGCTGCTGCTGTCCGATCTGGCCAACGTGAAATGGAACCCTCGGCCGGGGGCGAGGAACATCCGGCTCGCGTACGAGGTCGAGGACGAGAGCGGTCGTCCGGGCCCGCGCGAGCTGTGGGCGAAGTTCGATCGGGCGGTCAAGCAGCTTGGGGTCGCGCTGGAGGGCGAGAGCATCCGAGCGATAGCGGACGCGTTCTCGCAACTGTCTGGGCACACCCGTCAGATCGCCGACGCGATCGCCCTGCCGGCCGCAGCCGAGCAGGACCCCACCGCCGATCGGCAAGCCAGCTAGGGACCCTCGTGAACCCACGGAACGGCGGGGCGAGGAACCGCGGCCGGTCGTTCGGAACATCAGCCTCGCCTACCGGGCTCTGGCTGCTCCGCCGAGGTCGGGGACGACGTCCGGCGCCCGCGCGATGGGACCCGGCTTCGGAGTCGCGAGCTCGCGCAGCCGCTTGAGGTCGGTGATGCCGAGGCCGTGGTCGGTGCCGAAGTGCTCGATCCACGCGATCAGCGATTCCAGGCCCATCATCCAGGCGCCCGGTTCGCCCGGGCGGCACCACCAGCGCGGCTCGATCCCTGAGGTGGCGAGCGCGCGGCACAGTCCGACGCGCATCGCGCCGGTGTATCCGGGCAGCGCAGGCATGATGTGCTGCTCGGCGACGTCAGCGGGGAGACGAAGCTCGTCCCACGCCGGCGGCCCGGTCAGGGCGCAGATGATGAACACGCCGGTCTCGCCGAGCACCAGGAACGGGATCCGGTGCCCGGCGATCACCGCGTAGCGCTCGAGCAACCATCGGTCGGACGGCAGCGTGCTAAGCGTTTTAGCGACGCGTGCCTCGGCGATCGCGAGCCGGTGGCTGGTATCGAGGCTCCGAGCGAGCGGCTCGAGCGTCTCGGGCGAGCACCGCGGCCCTAGGACCGACGGCCGTTTTGTCGCGACCGTCGTGTCATCGTGCTGAGCCACCCGGGTTGGGATGCCGGCGCCGCGCCCCCGGCCGCTCTCGAAGCTGGTGTTGTGTTCGACCGTGGTCATCGTCGCGCTGGGGTCCTCGGTGTGATCCGGGTCGGCGTCGCCACCGACGCGCAGGCGGTCGAACCTGCTGTGGTGCCCGCGATGGTCCGCTGTTCGCTTCCGGCAGCGCCGCGGGAGTCGTGTGAGCCAGCTGAGCAGGGCGGTGACGCCGGCGAGTGCCCAGAGCAGGATCGCGATCCCGAGCACGAGGTCAAGCGTTGAGTGCCCGCCGGTGGTGTGGGTGGCGAATGGCATCGGGGTTCAGTGTCTGGTCCGGCGCAGGGCGCGCTTGCGGGCGGCGAGCGAGGCCTTGCGTGCGGACTTCGCCGCGCGGCGGGTGGGGGTCAGCGTGCGCTGCGCGACGCAGGTGGTCGCGACCCAGGTGTCTGCTTGCGGGGCGAGCGGCAGCACGATCTGATCGCCGAGTAGCAGGTAGTAGGCGGCTGGTCTCGCGGGGTTGACCCACCCCGGCGCCTCCGTCTGAATGAGGCCAAGCGCGCAGAGCTGCTCGAGCTCGGTGCGGGCGGCGTCCGAGTCGAGTCCGGGCTTGACGCGGTCGCGGTATTGCTCGACGGCGTGCGCGCTGACGGTCACCCGATTTGGGTTGGGCGAGGGAGGGCTCACGGCGGACACCGTAGCTCGCCAGAAGGCACCACAGCCGGGGCTGATGCCCGCCGCGGGCGGTATTTCCGTCCTCCGCACGCCCGCTCGATGCCCGGTGATTGCAAGGCGGCCTCGGCGAGCGCGCCGGAGGATCGAGATCGTCCACACTGAGCACCCGCGATGGCGATGCGTGGTCACTGGGCGATCCCCAGTCTTTGCCAATCGGCTGCGAGCAGGGCCGCGAGCTCCCGGATCGGGATCTGCCAGCCCTCCGGGGCGTGCCTCCACGTGAACCGGCTGTTGTGCAGTTGCCCCGCTGCGCGCTCGTCTCTGGGGACGACCGCGAGCGCGTGCGCGAAGTCCGTGGCCCGCTCGAGGGCCAGGAGGTCGATCCGCGAGGCGCGCCGGAGGTTGTTGACCACCAACAGGAGCGGCGGTCCGGCGCGCCGGAGCCAGGTGGCCGCCTCGGCGACGATGCTGGCTGTGTCGGGCTCGTCGTCACAGACGAGGACCAGCTGGTCGGCGCAGGCGAGCGCGGCCCGGGCGGGCGGGTCGTCGAGGCCGGTGCCGCAGTCGAGCACGAGCATGCCAACGAGCTCTGAGAGCCGGGCGAACAGGGTGCGGTAGGCGCTCTCGTCGAGGTTGGCGGCGCGGTCGGGATCGGTGGGGGCGGGCGCGACCATCAGCCCGTCCGGGCCTCGCCCGAGCTGCGCGTCGAGCCGCGCCGGGGAGATGCCCGGATCATTCAGCGCGCCGGCGAGCAGCTCGTCGATGAAGACAGGGTGGTTGGGCACCAACCGCCGACCGAGCGAACCCCAGTCCGGGTTGGTCTCGACCGCGATCACTCGGTCGCGGCGCAGGAACGCCAGCAGCGAACCCAGAAGCGAGCTCGTGGTCGTCTTGCCGACGCCTCCCTTGGGCGAGACGACCGCGATCGTCACGCACCGCAGAAGGCGCGGACCCGCGATCGTGGCCTCGAGCCGCTCACGGTAGTCGCTGCGCGCCCATGCCTCGCGGGCCCGAGCGACCGGTGAGAGGCGCGCGGGACGCGTGAACTCCGCCGGGCCGAGCGTCCCTGATTCGCGGTGGCAGCGCTCCTCGACCTGACCACGGGGCGCCAGCGCGGCCAGTACGGCCAGGCAGCGGGCTGGGATCGAGAGCCTGACGGGCAGGATTCGGGCGCTGCGATCGCTGAGCGGACGCCCGCCAACCTGCTCGTTAGGGCCGAGACACGGCCTGATCATCCCCTGTGTCGTCGCACTGTCCCGGTCGGCCGACGCGTGGCCCGCCGGCTCGCGCAGGGCCAGCAGCGCGCCATCGGCCACACCGAGCTCCGCCAGCGTCCCGTCGGGCGAATAGGTATCTCCGCCGACCGGACCGAGTGCCCAGCCACCGTGATCGGGTAGCCCGGCCAGTTCCAGCAGGTCAGGCAGCAGCTCGCCCAGCGGCACGTCGGTTGGTGTGCTGACGCGGATGCTTCCCTCGGGGTGGCGAACGATCAACGCGACCGCGGGGGCGGGCATCGCCGCGGGTGACTGCTGTGGCTCTGGCTGTAGTGACATGGCGATCAGCGACGACGGTGGTAGCGGCGCGGCGTCGGCGGGTTGGGCGTCGTCGGCCGGGCGCCGACATCCAGCGGCCTTGCGGGTGCCGCGCTCGTCTGCGACTGGCGCGCGGTCCGCGCGACCTGGCGGAGCTCGGCAGTGAGAGCCCCGATCCTCGCCTGCTGGTGTCTGAGCGTGACGGCGTTGCGAGCCAGTCGCCGGTTCGCCGCTCCCCGCACCGTGGATATGTCGCGGACGTCGACCACCAGCCAGCTGAACGCGAACAGAAGCAGCGTGAGCGCGACGATCGTGAGCAGTGCGCGGTAGGGCCTGGTTGCGAGGCCGCGGAGCAGCTGTCCGGCGGCAGCGTCGGCGTGTCCGATGGCGCGGCACGCTGCGATCCGCCAACGCGCGGCGTTGCCGTTCAGGCGGGTGAAGCGCTCAGGATCGTGCGCTCGCGCGCCGTGGGGCGATCGGTCGTGGTCGACGAGGACTACAAGGCCGCGACCGCTGCGACGCCCGCCGGCGCTCCGCGCCGGCTCACCCGCCTGCGACTGCGCCAAGGTCTCGAGGTCGGGGTCCGCCTCGACGAACAGGTTCCGCGACACAGGGCGGTCCCGGGTTGGGGTCGGTATCGGCGTTTCGGGCATTCTCGGCGTCTCCTCGGTTCTCGCGGGTCACAGATCGAGTACCGGCCCGAGGTGCCGCTGGTCCCATTCCGGACCGTACGACGCCACTGCCGCGCAGCTCAGGGCCGCAGACGGCGATGAATCGGGGCGTGCTCCGCCTGCTCGGCGCACTCGAACTCGCGAAAGCGCCTGCCGTTCCGGGTGCGCTGGCCGCGCGGAGGGCGCCGACGTCCCGGAGCTTTCGAAAAACCCCTAGTGCCGCGCGGATCCTGCCCGGGCATGTCTACTTCCCGTCCCAGAGACACGGCCTCGTTAAACCAACATGCCCTCCTGCTGGCAGCCAAGCATGACGACCATCCCGCGCTGGAGGAGCTGATGCGTTGCTACGAGCCGCTGATCGGCGCGATCGTCGCCTCCCTGCGCTTGCCGTGCGGCTGCGAGCGCGCCGACGTCGCGCAGGAGGCACGCCTTGGACTGCTGCAGGCAATCCGCGCCTGGCAGCCCGCACGCGGACCGTTCCGCGCCTTCGCCGCCCTCTGCGCCCGCAACCAGGCGCTCAAGGCACTGGATGCAGCCGGCGCGCGCAAGCACCAGCTCCTCTCCCGCGCCCGCTCGCTGGACGACCACGAGCCACGCGCCAACGCGCCGCTGAACCTGCTGGAGAACACCGTGGCGGCAGCCGGCGTACGCGAACCCGGTGAGAGCCAGTTCAGTGCTCCGCTCGGCGAGCAGCTCGCGTCGACCAGCACCGATGCTGACCCGCTGCGGATCGTGATCGCCCGCGAGCAACTGGACGCCGTAATCGCGGCACGCCAGACGATGACAACGTGCGAGCGCCGAGTGTTCACCGGGATGCTCAACGACAAATCACAACGCCAGCTCGCCGCCGAGCTCGGCTGGTCGCGCAAAACCGTCATGCGCGCGCAGCGCAGCGCCCGCGAGAAGCTCGCCGCCCAGCAGCCGCTCGCCGCCTGAGCCCGCGTTCGCTCGACGTCGACCGCCCGGCCGCGTCGGCACGGTTGTTGCGGTGAGATGCGCGTGCTCCCGGCCGCTCGGCGGGGACTGCGCTGCGGCCGCCTCCTCTGGCCGGTGCTGTTGCCAGGCACCAGCCTCACCGCTCCGGCGCGAAGGGAGTCCTCTGCCTGGGGGCGAGCTGACGACTGCGCACGTGCAAATCGCTCGTCCTGGACGGGCGAGGCCCGACGATCCCATTCCTTGAAAGCGCTCGTCGCGCCAAGCGCGCACCCGACGACCCGAAGTTCCCCATCACGACTTCAAGCGTGTCGAGCGCAGTGGGCCTGGCGCCCAGTCGCTCACACGGCCGCCCAATACTTCGACAGTTCTTATCTACTTCGCTTTGGGTTCGCTTCTGGTTCGGCTATAGTTCTTAAGCGTGAGCATACTCGACCCTGACCGTGAGATCTACCCGAACGCACCCTTGAAGTTGGTGACGTTCGAACTTAGATGTGCGCCGTTTGAGCTTCCGGCCGCAACGCTCGACGGCTTTGTGGCGGCATTGCAGGAGCATTACCCGATTCGCGGGCCGGGGCTCCCGCATCTTGTGCTCGGACCAGAGGGCCCATTGGCGAGCACGGGCGGCGCACGGATGTTTGATCTGGATCGTCGGGAGGCCGTCACCCTGGACAGCCAACGATTGACGTTCGAGACGGCGCGCTACCGGCGGTTCGAGGACTTCCGCGCGTCGATCGCGCAGATCCTCAACGCACTGACGGCTCTCGATGTCGCCCTCGTACCCGTGCGCGTAGGTCTGCGCTACATCGACGAGATCGACGAAGCGCTCCTCCCAGAGCCTCGGGATTGGGCGCGATACGTCGCACCAGCTCTCGCGTCCCCTCTGCAGCACTTTGATCCGGCTCCGCTGGAACACCAGTCGGCTGCGCTCTTCGGGGGCGCAGAGGGACATAACGTCGTACTGCGTTATGGACTCCTGCGCCAGCCGGCTGTGGACCCGGCGGGCCCGCTTGTGATCGATGCGCCACCCCGGGGACCGTATTACCTCATCGATATCGATAGCGCGTGGCAGGGCGAGGCACCCGTACCTCCACTGGACAGGTGGCTACTCGCCAAGTTGGATGAGCTCCATGCGCCGATTCGCCACCTATTCGAAACTGCGATCACAGAGGAGCTCCGTAACGAGGTCCTGCGAAAGGAGCGAGAGAGATGAGCACAGTCGACCGGTCCATCGAACTGTTTGAGCAGCAAGGTACCGAGTCGGATCAGATCAACAAGAACACCTACGCCGACCTCGCGCAACGCACTGGGCGGGTCGCGCAGCAGGCGGCAATGCTGACCGACCGGGTCGACCGGACCGCCGGCGAGGTTCATCAGCTACACGCGGAGGCACTCGCGCACGCTCTCGAGACTCTTGGATTGGATCGCGAGGCCGAGGAACTTCCCCAACTCCTGCGCACGCTAACCGAAGAGTTCGCTTTCTCCTGGAGCACCCTCGCAAGGTGCATACGGGTTACGCCGACGGCCGTCAGGAAGTGGCGTCGCGGAGACGAGCCATCTCGGGAGAACAAGCAGCGCGTCGCCCGACTGGTGGCGTTCTCACGGCTCCTGCGTGACATCGATCCGCGAATTCCTGACGTGGGCGACTGGCTCGAAGGCCTTGTGTCACCCGCGTCAACCCTCACCCGAGCTGATCTGTATCGCGTTGGTGCGGCGGTTGATCTCCTGCGGATGGCGAGAAGCGTGGTGCGGGCGGGCCCCGACAACGTTCGCCCCGAGGATCTTCTCGATCACTACATCGATGCCTGGCGGCGACGCTTTGCCAACGACGAACGTGTAGGCATCGAGTGGGACGCTGAGGGCATGCCATCGATCGTCTACCGCGAGGACAGCGAGAGTGACGATCGGTGAACTGATCGCTCCAGAGGGAGACGACGAGCTCTTCGACTGCGAAGAGGAGGCGCTTGCCCTTAAGCCGGTCATGACCGGGGACATCTTCGTGGGCGTCACGGTGCCCGGAGAGCCCGACCCCGTCGACGTCATGGTCGCCGGCCATCCGTGCACCATTCGGATGGGAGCCGTCTTGGCCGAGCGAGTCCCCTGCGCGCGGATTGTCAAACACCAATCGGTGCCATATCACCGGTGGCCCACATACGACAAGAACCACTTTCCGCTGTCGGAAGCTGCTGGCGTCGGCGCTAACCAGTGCGTGGCCCTTTGG
>Ga0306920_100001314_pt1 | contig 30698 bp, 26 predicted proteins | sample flu12Cox44000170_FD_204666 | JGI IMG/M metagenome (GOLD analysis project Ga0306920, IMG submission 204666) | Lab enrichment of tropical soil microbial communities from Luquillo Experimental Forest, Puerto Rico - flux4day.12C.oxic.44.000.170 (v2)... | ecosystem: Environmental > Terrestrial >... | reverse complement strand
TCATCTTGTCCCACAGCGTCGCAGTGTCGGGGTAAACGAAGCGGAACCGACTCGGTTGCTCGGTGAGCCGCACAACCTCGCGTGCCAGCTCCACCGCGCCGCGCCCGCCCTCGGCGAAATGCGTCGCCGGGATCACCCGGACGCCGTGCGGGCCGATGCGATCGATGAGCAGCTGGATCTCGCGCTCGCTGTCCTCGGCGCGGCGATTGATGGCCACCACGCAGGGCAGCCCGTAGCGGTTGACGACGTTGTCGATGTGCCGCTCGAGGTTGACGACGCCCTTCTCCAACGCCGCCAGATTCTCCGTCTTGAGATCGGCCAGCTCGACGCCGCCGTGGTACTTGAGTGCGCGTATCGTCGCTACCACCACCGCCGCCGCAGGCTTGAGGCCCGCCTTGCGGCACTTGATGTCGACGAACTTCTCGGCGCCGAGATCGGCGCCGAACCCTGCCTCGGTGACCACGTAGTCGGCGAGCTTGAGCGCGGTACGGGTTGCGATCACCGAGTTGCAGCCGTGCGCGATGTTGGCGAACGGCCCGCCGTGCACGAAGGCCGGATTGTTGGCAAGCGTCTGCACCAGGTTCGGTGCCAGCGCCTGCTTCATCAGCGCCGTCATGGCACCGTGCGCCTTGAGGTCCCGTGCAAGGATCGGCTCACCGCCCGCGCGATAGCCGACCACGATCCGGCCGAGGCGCTCCTTGAGGTCGCTCAGGCTGGTCGCGAGGCACAGGATGGCCATGACCTCGGAAGCCACCACGATGTCGAAGCCGTCCTCGCGCGGCACGCCGTTGGCGGTGCCGCCGAGCCCGATCACGATCTGGCGCAGCGCCCGGTCGTTGATGTCCACGACGCGTCGCCAGGCGATGCGCCGCACATCGAAGCCCAGCTGATTGCCCTGGTAGATGTGATTGTCGATGAGTGCGGCGAGCAGATTGTTGGCGAGCGCGATCGCGGCAAAGTCGCCGGTGAAATGCAGGTTGATGTCCTCCATCGGCACGACCTGCGAATAGCCGCCACCGGCTGCCCCGCCCTTCATGCCGAAAACGGGTCCCAGCGCCGGCTCGCGCAGGCACAGCATCGCCCGTTTGCCGATGAGGTTCAGGGCATCGCAGAGGCCGACGGTCGTCGTGGTCTTGCCTTCGCCCGCCGGAGTGGGGGAGATCGCGGTCACCAGCACCAGCTTCCCATCGGAACGGTTACCGAGCTGTGCCACGTAATCGAGCGATACCTTCGCCTTGTAGTGCCCGTAGGGCTCGAGGCTCTCTTCGGGGATCCCCAACCGCTCGCCCGCCAGCGGGATGATGGGTCGCATCTGCGCGCGCTGCGCAATCTCGATGTTGCTCGGAAAGGGCGTAGCCGGGGTGGCCGTCGTGTCAGGCATGGTTTAGGGCGCCGTGGGGTGGAAAGCGCGTAATGCTACCAGAGCGCCGGCCGGGCGCGCTGTGCCTTGGCTACAATCGCGGCCCATGCTGTGGCTGAAGGCCTTGCACGTCGTGTTCGTGGTGACCTGGTTCGCAGGGCTCTTCTACTTGCCGCGGCTGTACGTCTACCACGCGGTCACCCGCGACGCCGCGGGGCTGGCGCGCTTCGTCGTGATGGAGCGCCGGCTGTTCTTCATCATGAGTGTCGGAGCGGTGCTCGCGGTGCTGTTCGGCATGGCGATGATCCTCGCCGCCCCGGGCTACCTCGCCCAGGGGTGGCTGCGGGCGAAGCTGCTGCTCGTGGCGCTGCTCGTCGGCTATCACTTCTGGTGCTACCGCCTGATGCTCACGCTGCGCGAGGGGGTCAACCCGCACTCCCAGCGCTGGTATCGCTGGTTCAACGAGCTGCCGGGGCTTTTCCTTCTCGCGATCGTGATACTGGCAGTCGTCAAGCCCTGACGACAGACGCGAGTGCAAAAACAGCATTTGCGGCGGCGTGCGCGCCAGGGATGGCGCGCCCGCAGCCTCCAGGGATGGATCCACGGCGGCGACGCAAATGCTGTTTTGCGATCGCGGATGCGCTCGGGGCTACCAGATCCGCACGCGGTCCGCCGGCGCGAGATAGAGCTTGTCGCCCGGCTGCACGCCGAAGGCCGCGTACCAGTCGTCGATGTTCGGCAGCGGTCCATTGACGCGGAACTGGGACGGGCTGTGCTCGTCCGACATCACCAGCTCGCGCAGCGCCCCGTCGCGGTACTTCTGCCGCCACACCTGCGCGTAGGCGAGGAAGAAGCGCTGATCGCCCGTGAGGCCGTCGATCACCGGCGCCGGCTTTCCTTTGACGGAAATGTGATAAGCCTCGAGGGCCACGTTGAGCCCGCCGAGATCGCCGATGTTCTCACCAACCGTGTTGGCACCGTTGACCTTGAGACCCGGCAAGGCCTCGAAGCTGGAGAACTGCTTGATGAGACGCGTGGTGCGCGCGGTGAAGATGCGTGCGTCCTCGGGCGTCCACCAGTCGCGCAGCGCGCCGTCCGGGCCGAACTTGCGCCCCTGGTCATCGAACCCGTGGCCCATCTCGTGGCCGATCACCGCGCCGATGGCGCCGAAATTCACCGCGCCGTCGGCATTGGGATCGAAGAGCGGCGGCTGCAGGATCGCCGCCGGGAACACGATCTCGTTGTTGGAGGGATTGTAATAGGCGTTGATCTCCTGCGGCGTCATCTGCCACTCGCCGCGGTCCACCGGCTTGTCGAGACGGGCCACCTGGTAGTTCCACTCCCAGTCTTCAGCACGGCGCACGTTGCCGAGCAGGTCGTCGCGTCGCACGACGAGCGCCGAGTAATCCTTCCATTTGTCGGGGTAGCCGATCTTGGTGGTCAAAGCGGCGAGCTTCTCGTGGGCGTGCGCCTTCGTCTGCGGCGTCATCCAGTCGAGGGCGTCGATACGCTCGCCGAGCGCGGCTTCGAGATCCGCAACCAGCTGTTGCACCTTCGCCTTCGATTCAGGGGGAAAGTAGCGCACCACGTACAACCGGCCGACTGCCTCACCGAGGCCGTCATCGACTGCATCGACGCCCCGCTGCCAGCGCTCGCGCTGCTGCGGCTGGCCGCGCATCGCCTGGCCATAGAACGCGAATCGTGCCTCGTCGAACCGCTTCGGCAGGTAGGGCGCATGGGTGCTCAGGTAGTGGAACGTCAGAAAGTCCCTGAGGGTCGCCACGCTCGTGCGCCCGAAGAGCGCCGAGAGGTCGCGGATCGCGGTGAGCTCCCCGAGCACCACTTCCTTGCGGGCGCCGAGCTGCTGCGGGTCGAGGAACGCCTGCCACGGGAAGCCCGCGGCATAGGCGAGCAGCTGTCCCTTGGTGCGCGGGTTGTAGATGGCATCCACGTCGCGCCGCTTCTCGATCGGCCATTGCAGCTTCGCGGCCTCGGTCTCGAAGGCCAAGATGGCCTGCGCCTTCGCTGTCGCGTCAGGTACCCCGCCGAGTGTCAGGATCTGCACGATATAGGCGAGGTACTTGGCGCGCAGCTCTTTCAGCGTCGCGTCGTCCTTCAGATAGTAATCACGATCGGGAAGCCCGAGGGTCGCCTCGGTGATAAAGACGCAATAACGATCCGGGTTCCTGAAATCCGGCGGCAGCTGCACGTCGAACAACGAGGCAAATCCCGGCTCGCCAAACAGGCGGGCGATGTCCGCGTGCGTGCCTGCCGCGGCGATGCGCTGCAGGTCGGGCGCGGCGGGGGTGAGTGCGTTGGCCTCGATCGCCTCCTGGTCCATGTAAGCGGCGTAATAGTCGCCGATCTGCTGCTCGGGAGTACCGGGAGCAGTATGGGCAGCGGCTGCCTGTTCGATGATCCCGCGCACACGCTCCTTCGAAAGCTCATCGAGCCGATCGAATGGACCGAAGCTCGACTTGTCCGAGGGGATGTTGAAACGGTCGTACCAGCTGCCATTGGCGTAGGCGAAGAAGTCATCCCCGGGCTTCACCTGCAGATCGCGCGCGCCGAGATCGAGGCCGAAATCGCCGATCGCGGGCTTGGGCCGCAGCGATCCATCGGTGACCGGAGCAGACAGCGCGAGGGCGACGTTACGCGCCGCGGCGTTGCCCGCCGGATCGCGCGCCGCGGCCGGGCTGGCCGCGCCGGGCGCGGCCGAAAGGGGGTTGACGGGCACCGATTTTTCCTCCGCCGGCTTGGCCGCACAGGCCACCAGCACCAGGAGCGCGGGCATCCAGGACATCAATCTCATAGCGTCGCAAACCTTCAAGTCTCAGGCCGGCGCGCATCATACGGGAGCGGCGCGGCCACGGGCGCACGGGTAGGCGCGTGGACGGCCCGGGCGGGCGCGCCACGCTCAGAGCCTCAGTCGGGGCGCTCGGGCAGCTCCCGGACGCGGTCCCGCCACTCGCTGCGGGCCGCGGGAGCGCGCTCGCCGCTTTCGGTGCCGACGTACAGAAACCCGACGATCGCATCGGCGGGCTCGAGCCCGAGTGCCTGCTTGACCGTGTCATCGTAGGCGGCATCGCCGGTCTTCCACATGGCGTTGAAGCCGAGAGCGAACGCCGCGAGCATCATGGCGTGCGCCGCGGCACCGGCGGCAAGCGTCTGCTCGATGACCGGAATCTTCGCGGTGGGTTCGCAGTGCGCCGCGACCACGAGGATGAGCGGCGCACGGAATGCCTTGAGCCGCTCGCGTTGCAGGGTCTCTTCCCCGATCTGCGGGTGCGTGCGCCGCAACTGGTCGGCCAGCATCGCGCCGAACCGTTCACGGGCCGCGCCGCGCACCACGACGAAACGCCATGGCCGCAGGCGCCCGTGATCGGGGGCGCGCGCGGCAGCGGAGAAGATGAGCTCGAGTGCGCCCGCATCGGGCGCGGGGTCGGTCAGCGCACGCGCGGAGCGGCGCGCGAGCAGGGCATCGATGGCTTGCATGACACCATTGTCGCAGACTCGTGCCATGCTGACCCTGTCGGAAGCCTGCGAGCGCAACAAGGGCCCGATACTCGCCGTGCTGCGCGAGGAGCTCGCCGGCTGCACCGAGGTTCTCGAGGTGGGCAGCGGTACCGGGCAGCACGCGGTGCACTTTGCCGCCGGGCTGCCGCAGCTCAGGTGGCAGCCGACCGAGGTGGCCGAGAGCCTCGCGCCGCTCGCCGAACGGATTCGCCTCGAGGGCGGAGCCAACCTGCGTGCACCGCTCGCGCTCGATGTGCGTGACGACCCCTGGCCGGTCGCAGCGGTCGATGCCGTGTTCAGCGCCAACACACTGCACATCATGGGGTGGAGCGCGGTGCGCGAGTTCTTCCGCGGTGTCGAGGCGGTGCTCGTCCACGCCGGGGTGCTGTGTGTCTACGGACCGTTCCGTTTCGCAGGGCGGCACACGAGCGACAGCAACGCCGCCTTCGACCACTACCTGAGACAGCGCGATCCCGAGAGCGGCGTGCGCGATTTCGAGGCGCTCGACGCCGAGGCGCGCTCGCGCGGCCTCAAGTTCGCCGCCAACCACGCGATGCCCGCCAACAACCGTACACTCATCTGGCGCCGCACGGCGGCGCTTTGAAGTGCGCACGGGCGGACACGCCCTGCGAGGCGTAGAGTGCACCCATGGACCCTGATGTGCTGCGCGAGATCCGTGAGTCGATCCGCACCATCCCGGACTACCCGAGGCCCGGGGTGATGTTCCGCGACATCACCACGCTCCTCGGCGACGCGCGCGTGTTTCACCGTGTGGTGGAAGAGTTGGTCCGGCCCTGGCGTGACGAGCGCGTCGATCACGTCGCCGGCATCGAGGCGCGTGGTTTCATTCTCGGCGGTGCGCTCGCCTACCAGCTGCAAGCGGGGTTCGTGCCGATCCGCAAGAAAGGCAAGCTGCCGCACAGCACCGTGCGCGTCGCCTACTCGCTCGAGTACGGACTGGATGAGATGGAGATGCACCGCGATGCGGTCGCCCCCGGCGAGCGCATCGTGCTCGTCGATGATCTGCTCGCGACCGGCGGCACCGCGGAGGCCGCCGTGAAACTTCTGCGCTCACTCGGCGCGAGCATCCTGGCCGCCTGTTTCATCATCGACCTGCCCGACCTCGGCGGGTCGGCGCGCCTCGCGGCACTCGAGGTGCCCGTGCGGACACTTGTTGCCTTCCACGGACACTGACCGCACTCTCAGCCGGGGGGGATTGGGAATTATTTCTCTTATTTATCAGTAAGTTGAGATGACAAAATCGCCAACATTACGTTGTGGTCATACGGCCCTTGTGGGTGGATATTCCAGTCATAATACCGGCGCCTTGGCATTACCTTTGGAGACCATATCGATGTTCAAGAAGCTCGTTCCAGTCGTTGCCCTCGCCCTGCTTGCGGGTCCGGTTTTTGCTGCCGACGCACCGGCCAGCACGCCGTCCGCTGATCAGTCGAGCACGGCTTCGTCCAAGCATCACAAGAAGCACAACAAGTCGTCGAAGAGCAAGAAGTCGACGACCGACGCGTCGACCGCCCCCGCCAAGTAACAGCCCATCTGATTGGCGTTTGCGAAAGCCCCGCCCCAGGCGGGGCTTTTGTTTTTTTGCGCTGCAGCCGCTCCCCGGCGCCAGCCGCGGGTCGGCGGGCGGCGCAGGGCTTGCGGCTTTTGCCAAACGGGTTCAAATTCCCCGTCATGGATGGGACGCAACAGGCCGCAATACATCAAGCGCTGGTTTCCGTTCAACTTGCCGTAACGAGCATGACCTTCCCGAGCTGCGATCAGGAGGACCTGATCGAAGCCATCGATCGCGTCGAAGAACAATTGCACGCCGACCACCCGAACCTGGCGCTCATGTGCCGGTTCCTGAATTCGATCGCGAGAAGCCTGCGCGCGCAGCCCGAAGCGCGCGACTCGTGCCTCCTGATCGAAGACGCGATCGGCAAGGCCGGAATGCCCAGCACCTGGCAGTCGGGAATCTGATTCCCTGACGCCCGCCCGCAACTCGCGCACCGCACGGTGCGCGACTGCGGCCATTCAACGGCAGGTGGCGGTCGTTGCGCACGCGTGGAGCGGCGGTCTAAGTTGAAGCGATGTTCACCCCCCTCGCGCAGGCGCTGATCCTGCTGGCGGGCTCGGTGTTCCTGGTGTCGCTGGTGCGCCGCCTGGCATTGCCGACCAGCCTCGCGTACCTGCTCGTCGGGCTCGCGCTCGGCCCGCACGCCCTCGGTGTCGTGTCGGATTCGGGCACGACGCGGCTGCTCGCCGAGCTCGGCGTCGCCTTCCTGCTCTTTACGCTCGGGCTGGAGTTCTCTCTGCCCCGCATGCTGGCCATGCGGCGCGAGGTATTCGGCCTGGGTGCCCTGCAGGTGCTCGCCACCACCGCGGTGTTCGCGGCCATCGGTCATCTGCTCGGCATCGCCTGGCTGACGGCCATCGTGCTCGGCGGTGCGGTCTCCATGAGCTCGACCGCGCTCCTCCTGCAACAGCTCACCGAGCGCGCCGAAATCAACCGCACCCACGGCCGGCTCGCCTTCGCGATGCTGCTGTTCCAGGACCTGGCGTTCGTGCCGTTCTTCGCGCTCGCTGCCATGCTCATCGCGCGCGAGGATCGTTTCCCGCTCACCGAGAGTGTCGTGGCACTCGGCATCGGCGTGCTGGCGCTCGTCGGGGTGCTGGCAGCGGGCCGCTGGCTGCTGCGGCCGCTCTTCCACGAGATCGCTCACAGCCGCCTGCGCGAGCTGTTCACGCTCACCGTGCTGCTGGTGGTGCTTTCCTCGGCCTTCGTGTCCCACCTCGCCGGAATGTCGTTCGCCCTCGGAGCGTTCCTCGCCGGCATGATGCTCGGTGAGACCGAGTACCGCTACCAGATCGATGCGGCCATCCGGCCGTTCCGCGACCTGCTGCTCGGACTCTTCTTCGTTTCGGTGGGGATGCTGCTCGATCTGCACCTGCTCGCGCGACCGAGCGAGCTCGCGATGGCGCTCCTCATGCTCGTGACGCTCGTGGTGCTGAAGGCAGTGATCGCCGCGCTCGTGACGCGGCCCTTCGCTCGCTCGCGCTTCAAGGCGCTGCGCACCGGCATCGTGATGTCGATCGGCGGGGAGTTCGGCATCGCGCTCTGCACGGTGCTGCTGGAGGCCGGGCTCGTGCCCGAGGCGCTCGTCGAACCACTGCTGGTGGCGATCGTACTGTCGATGGTGCTGAGCCCGGTGATCCTCAACCACAACAAGCGCGTGGCGCGCTACCTGCTGCACGAACAGGCACCGGTGCTCACGGCGGCAGAGCGCGAGGAGGCGGCGACTCACGAGATCGCGGAGCGCGAGCACGTGATTCTCTGCGGTTTCGGCCGCGTCGGTCAGAACGTCGGGCGCGTGCTCGAATCCTACGGCTTCGAGTACATCGCGCTCGATCTCGATCCGGCGCGCATCCGCGCCGCCCGCCAGGCCGGCGACCCGGTGATGTTCGGGGACTCGGCCGATGAGGAGATGCTCACCAAGGCCGGTATCGCGCGCGCCAATGCCGTCGTCATCAGCTTCTCCGACCCCGCCACCGCACTCGGCATCCTGCGCGGCGTGCGCCGTATGCGCCCGGAGCTGCCGGTGCTGGTGCGCACGGCCGACGACACACGCCTCAAGGAGTTGCAGGATGCTGGCGCAACGGACGTCGTGCCCGAGACCTTCGAGGCGAGTCTCATGCTGGTGTCGCACGTGCTCATGCTGCTGCACGTGCCGGTCACGCGCGTGGTGCGCACGCTCGGCGAGATCCGCAACAGCCGCTATGCGGTGCTGCGCAACATCGTGCGCCGCGGCGACGCGCGGGTGGTCGATGAGACCACCGAGCAACGCGAGGAGATCCGCTCGATCGTCGTCCCGCCGGGCGCCTGGGCCGTGGGACGCAGCCTCGGCGAGGTACGCAACCGCGGCGTCGCCGTAACCTTCACCGGGGTGCGCCGCCATGGGATTCTCGGTCGCGAGCCTGCAGGCGACACGATCCTGCGCGATGGCGACATCGTGGTGATCTACGGCCAGCCCGAAGAGCTCGAGCGCGCCGAGTCGGTGCTGCTGGCCGGCTGACCGCGCGCCCACTCCGGCGCCGGCCGTTAGAATGCCTCACTTGCGTCAACAACACGTCAACGCTCCGGCAAAGGATCAGGCCATGCACAAGAGTCGCCTCGCGGGCTTCATCATCGACTGCCGCAGCGATGATCTGGACGGCGCGGCGCGCTTCTGGTCGGCGGCGCTCGGACTTGGCGTTCGGCCCCCTGCCACGCCGGACCCGCTGTACCGCGCTCTGGATTCCGCCCCCGATCAGCCGCACATCGAGGTCCAGCAGGTACAACACGAAAGCCGCGTGCACCTCGATATCGAAGCCGACGACATCGAGGCGGAGGTGCGCCGTCTCGAGGTGCTCGGCGCGCGGCGAATCGGCGCGGTCAAGACCTGGTTCGTGATGGAAGCGCCCTCCGGGCAGCGCTTCTGCGTGGTGCGCCCGCAGCGTCCCGACTTCGCCGCCAAAGCCAACACCTGGAAGGACTGAGTTGCTGCGCAGCGACATCCACTTCCCGCCGAAGCACGAGCCGCTGCGCGATGACGTGCACGCGCTCGGCGCGCTGATCGGCGAGATCCTGCGCGACCAGGGCGGTGAGCAGCTGTTCGAGCTGGTCGAGCTCGATCGCGTCGCCGCCATCCGCGGCCGTGCCGGCTCGCGCGAGGCGCGCGCCGAGCTCGCCGCGTGCGTGCGCGACCGGCCGCCGGCGCTGGCGCGCGATCTGCTGCGCGCGTTCGCCATGTGGTTCCAGGTGGTGAATCTCGCCGAGCAGGTGCACCGTATCCGCCGGCGCCGCGATTACTTTCTCAAGGACAGCCAGCGCCCGCAGCCGGGCGGCGTCGAAGATGCCATCGAGGCACTCAAAGCCAAGGGTCTCGGCCAACAGGAGGTGCTCGAGCTGATCGGCGTGCTCTCGATCCAACCGGTGTTCGCGCCGCACTCGACGGAGGCGAGCCGCCGTACGCTGCTGCGCAAGCAGCAGCGTATCGCGCAGCGCCTGCTCGAGCGGCTCGACCCCAGCCTCACGCCGAACGAGTCGCGCAGCATCTGGAGCAACATCCGCATGGAGCTCACCACGGCGTGGCAGACGGAGGAGCTGCCGCGCGAGCGGCTCACGGTGGCCGATGAGCGCGAGCAGATCCTGTTCTACCTCGTCGAGATTCTCTACCGCGTGGTGCCGGCGTTCTACGAGGAGATCGGCCAGGCGCTGGAGAAGGTCTACGGCGCGCGCGCCCGCACGCTGCGCCTGCCCGCCATCCTGCATTTCGGCTCCTGGGCCGGCGGTGACATGGACGGCAATCCCGACGTGCACGCCAAGACCATCCGCGAGACTCTCGCGCGGCACCACCAGGTGATCCTGCAGCGCTACTTCGCCGAGTGCCAGGAGCTTGCGGAGCGGCTGTCACAGAGCGCGAGTCGCGTGTCGGCGTCCGCGGAGCTCGGCAAGCGCGTCGAGGAGTACATACGGCTGCTGCCGGGAGCGCGGGCCATCACTCCGGTGCGCCACGACCGCATGCCGTATCGTGTGCTCCTGGCGCAGATCGGCGAGCGGCTGCGCAGCGCTTACGAGGGACGCGCGAACGGTTACGAGAACGCCCACCAGTTCCGCGAGGACATTGCCCTCATCGCGCAGAGCCTGCGGGCAAACAAGGGTATCAACGCCGGGCTCTTCTACGTCGAGCGACTGCTGCGGCGGATCGAGACCTTCGGTTTCCACCTGGCGACGCTCGATGTACGGCAGCACGCCACCGTTCTGCACGAGGTCATCGCCGAGGGCTTCGATGATGCGCGCTGGCCCCGGCGCGAGCGGCGCGAGCGCCGTGAGCTGCTGACGCAGGCGCTCGAGAAGGATCGCGGACCGGTCACCGAGCTCGGTGCCCTCGGACGGCGCACCCTCGCGGTGTTCGATGCCATCGTTCAGGGCCGGCATCGCTATGGCCCTGACGCGATCGGTTATTTCATCGTGAGCGGCGCCGCCGGTGCCGATGACGTGCTGGCCGCGCTGCTGCTCGCGCGCTGGGCCGAGGTCTACGACAAGCACACCGGCGAGATCGCACTCGACATCGCGCCGCAGTTCGAAACCCCCGAGGCGCTCGCTGCCTGCGGTCGCACCATGCAGGAGCTGCTCGCCGACCCGCTCTACCGCCGTTACCTCGAAGCACACGGGCGTCGCCAGTGCGTGTTGATCGGCTACTCCGACAGCAACAAGGAGACGGGGCCGTGCGCCGCGCGCTTCACCATTCACCAGGCACAGCACGATCTCGCCGCGGTGCTGCGCGCCGCGGGCGAGCAGCACGTGCTCTTCTACGCGCGCGGTGGCAGCGTCGCGCGCGGCGGCGGCCGCATCGAAGCGATCATCCGGGCAGCGCCCGCCGGGGCCGTGGATGGTGTGCTGCGCGTGCGCGAGCAGGGAGCGACCGTCAGGCAGGGCTACGGCCTGCGCCCCATCGCGATGCGCACGCTCGAGCGCGCCTTCAACGCGCTCAGCCTCACGACCGCCGCATTTCGAGGCGGCGAGCTCGCCGCCGATGCGCCCGAGCACCTGGAGATCGCCGCGCACCTTGCCGAGCACAGCCGTGACGCCTACCGGCGGCTCGTCTACGGGCAGCCGCAGTTCTACCAGTTCTTCGAGGCGGTGACGCCGATCGATGTGATCGAGCGCATGCAGATCGGGGCACGCTCGGTCCATCGCTCCGAGAAAGCGGGCCTCGCCGAGCTGCTGCCCGTGCCGTGGGTGTTCGCCTGGTCGCAGACACGCTACATGCTGCCCGGCTGGTACGGCGCCGGCTGCGGCCTGGCAGCCGTGGTGGAGAAGTTCGGCTTGCCGCGCGTGCGCGAAGCGTTCTCCTCGTGGTTCTTCCTGCGAAATCTCCTCGATGACATCGAGACCATGCTGGCGCGCGCCGACCTCGACATCGCGCACTACTACGATGCGCTCGCCGCGGAGGAGTTGCGGCGCTATTCGGCGGAGCTGCGCGCCGAGCACCAGCGGGCGTGCACGCAGGTGCTCGCCATCCGCGACAGCCGCGAGCTGCTCGACTTCGATCCGACCATGCAGCGCTCCATCCGCCTGCGCAACCCCTACCTCGATCCCATGAATCTCATGCAGGTGGACCTGTTGCAGCGCTGGCGCGCGGGCGGCCGCGAGGACCGCGAGCTGTTCGCGGCGCTGCTGGCGAGCATCGGCGGCATCGCGCAGGGACTGCAGAGCACCGGTTGAGCGCCGTGCGCGAGCTCCATGGCTAACCCGAAGATCCTGCCCTGCGATCAGGCCGCCATCCGCGCCGCGGCGAGCGTGCCGGCGTGCGCGGCACGCCGGCCCTGGGTGCTGGTGGCCGCCGTGCTCGGCTCGACGATGGCGTTCGTCGATGAATCGGTGGTGAATGTCGCGTTGCCGAGGATGGAGAGCGATCTGCACACGACGCTCGCGGCCATGCAGTGGGTCGTCAATGCCTACACCCTGTGCATGTCCGCGCTGCTGCTGGTCGGAGGTGCCGCAGGCGACCAGTTCGGTCGCCGGCGCGTGTTCGTGATCGGTGTGCTGGTGTTCGCTGCCGCCTCGCTCGTCTGCGGTCTCGCGCCCAACGTGCAGGCGCTCATCGGCGCGCGCGCGGTGCAGGGCGTCGGAGCGGCGCTGCTCGTGCCGTGCTCACTGGCATTGATTGGCGCCAGTTACGATGAGAAGGAGCGCGGGGCTGCCATCGGCATCTGGTCGGGTGCCACGGCGATTGCCGCGGGCGTGGCTCCGCTTCTCGGCGGCACACTGGTTGATCACCTCTCGTGGCGTGCGATTTTTCTCATCAATCCGCTGCTCGCCATCCCGACGGTCTGGATCGCGCTACGCCACGTGCCCGAGAGCCGCGATCCCCAGGCGAGCACCGTGCTCGACTGGCGCGGCGCGGTGCTGGTATTCGTCGGCCTGAGCGCGCTGGCGTACGGACTGATCGCCGCCGCGGCACGCGGCTGGACCGATGCGCTGGTGATCGCCGCACTCATAGCCGGCGCAGTCGGGCTCTGGGCCTTCCTGCTCGCGGAGCACAGCAGCCGTGCGCCGATGATGCCCCTCGAGATGTTCCGTATTCGCGCTTTCCGTGGCATCAATCTCCTCACGCTCCTCCTCTACGGCGCACTCGGTGGCGCATTCTTCTTTTTCCCGTTTCTGCTGATACAGGCGCGCGGCTATTCGGCGACCGAAGTGGGAGTGGCTTACCTGCCCTTCACACTCGTGCTCGGCGTGCTGTCGCGCTGGTCAGGCGGACTCGTCGATCGCTTCGGGGCACGCGGGCCACTCATCATCGGGCCGGCTGTCACGGCACTCGGCCTGGTGATGCTCGCCATACCCCGTGCCCCGCTCGAGGTGGTGCTCCTGTCGATGACCGTGGTGGGCTTCGGGATGGCCATCACCGTGGCGCCGCTCACGACGGCAGTACTCAACGCCGTGCCGGCCCACCGCACCGGCGTCGCCTCCGGCATCAACAACGCAGTCGCCTCGGTCGGAGCGCTCCTCGTGGTTGCGCTGCTCGGCACGGTTGCGCTCGGCGTGTTCGACCGCTCCCTCGACCGGCACCTGGCAGAGACACGCGCCTCGAGCGCCGTCGCACAGGCCGTCAACAGCGCGCGCAGCGGGTTCGTCATACCGGCGATGCCGGCTACCCTCTCGACTGAGGAGCGCGACCGTACCCGGGCGATCGTCGCAGCGTCCCTCGAGGACACGGCCCGTTTCGCCCTGTGGATCGCCGCCGCTCTGGCGCTGGCAGGCGCAGTGGTCGCGGTCGTGACCATCGCGCCGGCACCGGCGCTCAGGGCCGCCGGTACACCACCCCATCCTTCATGACGAACACCACGTGCTCGATGGCCGTGATGTCGCGGGTCGGATCGCCGGCGACCGCCGCGAGGTCGGCGAGCATGCCCGCCCGCAAACGTCCGAGATCGGACTCGTGGCGCAGGATGTGCGCATCGGTCGCGGTCGCGGCGGTCAGCGCATCGAGCGGTGTCATGCCATCGCGCACCATCCACTCGAGCTCGCGGTAGTTGGTACCGTGGGCGAAGACGCCCACATCGCTCCCGCAGCCGATGATGACGCCGGCCTTGCGCGCCTCGTTGAAGGCGCGCTTCGCCTGCTCCATGGCGGGGGTGGGTGCGCTCTTGCCCGGCACGTAATGCTCGAAGTACTCACCGTAGGCTTCCTCGGCAGTGAGCGTCGGCAGATACGCCACCCCGCGCGCCGCCATGAGGCGGAACACCTCGGGTGTGCCGTCGAAGCCGTGCTCGATCGTGTCGACCCCGGCTTGCACCGCGCGGCGCATCCCCTCGGCCGTAGTGGCGTGTGCCGCCACCGGCCGGCCCGAGGAGTGCGCGGTCTCGACCAGTGCGCGCAGCTCCTCTTCCGAGAAGGTCGGCCGCTGTGTGCCGTCGGGCCCCCAGCGGTAGTCGGCGTAGACCTTGATCCAGTCGGCGCCGCGCCCGGCCTGCTCGCGCACCGCGCGGATGACCTCGGGGACGCCGCTCGCCTCCTCGGCCCCCTGCGGTGTGCAGCAGACATCGGGACGCAGGCCACGCGGCGCGGGCCCGTAAGTCCCCGTCGCGACGATCGCGCGCGTCGCGACGAACAGGCGCGGCCCGTCGATGAGGCGCTCCTCGATGGCGCGCTTGAGCGACAGGTCGGCATACTCGGCACCTTCGGTGCCGAGATCGCGCAGCGTGGTGAACCCGGCTAGCAGCGTCGCCCGCGCCTGTGCCCCCGCGCGCAGCGTGCGATAGGGCACCGGCTCCTTGAGCACCTGATCGTTCCACAGCGTCTCGTTGTAAGGATGCAGCAGCAGGTGCGAGTGGATGTCCATGAGGCCAGGCAGCAGCGTCGCACCGGGCAGGTCGATCACGGTCGCATCGGCGGGAGCGGGCACCGAGCCGGCCGGCCCCACCGCCGCGATGCGAGTGCCCTCCGTGAGCACCACCCAGCCGCTGTGCAACGGCTCCCCTGCGGTCCATACCTGCGCCGGGCGCAGCAGCAGCGCACTCGCCTGCGCGGCCAACGGAACGAGAATGAAAGCGGCTAGAACGACCGATCGCCATCGGGCCAGCGTCGTTATCATTTCTTCTTCTCCACCGCCTCGCCTGCCCGGCCCCTGCGGCTTTTTGGAGTTACGAGCCCAGCAGCACCGTCGTATCGTAACTCTCGAAGCTGTGGATCGCGCGGCTGTAGGCGTTGAACACCAGCCGCTCGGCCACCTTGTCGGCGCGCGGTGCGAGCAGCATGCGCAGCACCACATCATCCGCCGGCCGCGTGGCTTCCTCCGCCAGCAGCTGCTCGACGACCCGCGTGATGCGGTGACAGAGCTCATTCACGAAGCGCAGATGGGCGCCATCGTGCACCTGTTCGCCCGCCCCGTAGGTGCCGCGCGCCTCCTCGGCGAGCTCGTGGAGGAACAGGTTCAGAAGTCGCGCCTTGTCGACCGGACGCAGCTCCGAGTAAAAGGCGATTTCGGAATTGATGTTCATAACATACTCATAGCGGCATTCGCGCTATGCCGGGAAGAAATCGATCGGTTTGGTCGTGGTGATGGTGTCGACGTCCTTGGGGTCGAAGTGGAACAGTCGCACCAGAGCGATGATCTTGCGCTCGAGGTCGGGGTCCTTGAGCTCGCTCGAGACCACGCGGCACATGGTGACCTCGCCGCTCGGTGAGATGGTGAACTCCAGAACCAGTTTCCCCTGCAGCTCCGCGTTGTCGCGCAGCGCACGGGCGTAGAGGCTGTAGATGCGCCCCTTGTTGCGATCGAACACCGTCTCGATCTCTTCGCGCGAGCGGCCGGCCTTGCCGCCGCCGCCGCTCGTCGCCGGGCCGCGGGCGTTGAGACCCGATCGGGCGATGCCCGAGCTCACCGCGGTGGTGTCGTGACCGTTCAGTGAGCCCGCACCGGTGCCGAAGCCGCGGCTGGCGTTGGCAGAGGTGATGCCGCCGCTGCCGCTGCCGACCTTGGAGGTGATGAGCGAGCGCTCGGCGTGGCTATCGGCACCGACGGCGCCCGAGAGATTCTTGGTCTCGAGCGGTGTGAGATCCATGATATCGCGCAGGTCAGCGAGCTCGTCCTTCACCTTGTTCAGCTGTTTCTGCGCCTTCTCGTGCGCGCGCTGACGCTCATCGACCGGCGGCGGCTTCACCATCGCCACCTTCGGCTCGATCTTCGGCTTCTCCTCTTCTTTCGGCTTCGGCGGGGGCGGTGGCGGCGGCGGCTTCGGCGTTTGCGTCATCACGCGCGCGAGCCGCTCCGGTACCTCCTCGGCCATGGTGTGTTTCGGCGAGGGCAAGAGCGGGAAGAGTATGCCGAACAGGGCGAGGATGATGAGCAGTACCCGCAGGATCTTGCGGTAGCGCTCGTTCGACTCCTCATCCCCCTCCCAGGGGAGCTCGAATTCGCGGTAATAGGGCGCGAGCAGCATGAGGTCTCTACACCGGCTTGTACTGGCCGGCGGTCACCGGCTTTTCCTTCTGGATCACCGCGAGCGAGATGCGCCCGTAGTCCGCATCAGTGCAGGTGGCCATGACGCGCTTGAGCACCTCGTAGGGCAAAGCCTTGTCCGCCATGATGGTGATCTCGCGCTGCGCGATATCGCGCTCGCTCACGTCCTGCCCGACCAGCAGCGGCCGCTTGAGAGCGGCACGCAGCGGCTCTACCAGAGCTCCCGGGCTGGCTTTGATATCGGCGACCGTGGTGATGAACTCGCCCTGCACAAAGAGGTCGTTGCGCGTCACCATCACGACCACCGAATGCTTCGGCGAGGTTTGCGCGATCGACTGCGGGATCTCGATCCCCTTGGTGTTCTGGATGATCTCCACCTCGGTCGAGTAGACGAGCAGAAAGGCCACCATCACCGACAGGATGTCGATGAGCGGAATGAGATTGAGCTGAGCGTCGGCGCGATTGCGCAGATGGTGCTGCGCCATGCGCAGTGCCCGGTTCGAGATGCTCATGGTCGGGCTCCCCTGCCGTTGCCCGGCGCCGGCGCCGCAGCCGACGCCACGTGTCCCGCAACCGCCGGTGCTGCGGGCGGCGACCCGGGCGTTACCGGTACGGGCGGTGCCGCGCCGGGAGCCGGCGCATCGCCGATGGAGATATCCGGGAACAACTCCGCCTGCACGGTGTTCGCTCCCTCGCCCGACTCGAACACCCGCACGTGATCCATCACCTGCACCAGGGTGTCATAGGCGGTGTCGGGCTCGAGCAGAATGCTCGCCTCGGTCTTCTCCGGAAACTTCGTCTTGACGAACTTCAGGTACTCGACGAGGCCGTCGTAGTCATAACCCTGGGCCGTGTTGGGAACGGCATGCAACGGGCCGGTGTTGCGGTCGGCGACGAGCAACTCATCCTTCTGCACCATCACCTCCAGCTGCAGCCCGGGGGGCGGCTCCTTGAACACCGTCTGCGGGGGCGGCAGATTCAGCTGCAGGATCACCGTGCGGGAGAACACGGCAGTCATCAGCAGAAACGTCACCAGCACGGTGAAGATGTCGATCATGGGCACGAGCAGCAGCTCCGCCGGCTTGCGCATACGGCGCTCGAGCTTGCGATACTGGTACGACCGGCGCATGCGCGACCTTCAGTCCTTCGAGGGACGCAACCGCGAGCGTGCGGTCAGGCCGCCGCGGGCGTCGGCTGCCGCTCGGTGATGGCGTTCAGGAATTTCACCGAGGCCATCTCCAGACTGTCGATCAGCTCGGTAGTCTTGGTCTGCAGCCACGCGTGGATGAACAGCAGCGGCACCGCGGTCATGAGACCGAACGCCGTGCAGTTCATCGCCACCGAGATGCTCGCCGACAGCAGGTTGGCTTTCTCCGCCGGGTTGACGGTGGCCACCGCCGCGAACGCGCGGATCAGGCCCATGACCGTGCCGAGCAGTCCCAGCAGCGTCGCGAGATTGGCAAAGGTCGCGAGGTAGTGCGTACGCTTCTCGAGCTTCGGCACGACCTCCATCAGGCTCTCTTCCATCGCCTTCTCGATGTCATCGCGCCGCCGCGCCGACTGAATGCGCGCCAACCCGTAGTTGAGAATGTGGCCGATCGCCGCATCGGACTTCGAGGTCGCGGCCGCGACCTGACGGAAGTTGCCCTGCGCGAGCAGCGGCACGATCTGGTTCCACAGCGAGCGATTACGCGCCGCGACCGTCGTGAGATAGATGTAGCGTTCGATGGCTATCGCCAGACCGAACACGAACACGACGGCGATCGGGTACATGAAGTCCCCGCCGCCCTGAAAGAAACGCACGATCAAGTTCCAGAGGCCCATCTGACACTCCCGCTCTCAGAGACCGACTAAAAGGCTACAAACACTGCCAAAACTGAATGACATAAGCCCAAAAAGCTGCGACCTGGCTCTCATCTGCAACGTCGGGGCGCGGCGTTCTCAGGGCTTCGTTTTCGAACCCTGATCCGCGCCCGCTTTTACATCGGCCGCACCCGGCTTCAGGGCGTCGTAATAGCGGTTTTCGCGCTGAAAGACGTCCCGATCCAGGGGCTGCAGCACCTCGTCCAGCAGGCTGTTTACGGGCCTGCCGACCACGTCCCCGAGGTCCGAGCGCTTCCAGGGGACGATATACAGAACCTTCGGCAGCTCGCGGTTGCCGGTGATGTCGGTCGCATCCAGCTCCAGCCGGTCCGCGCCCTTGTGCGATGTCTCCTTCGCCGCAACGACGCTCTGCCGCCCGGACGCCGTTTTCGCAGGGGATTGCCCGGTCGCGTGTGCCGCCGCCGGTGCCGCCGGTGCTGCCGGTGCCGCCGGGGCGGCTGACGTCACCGAGGGCGCCGTGGAGGCCGAGGAGGCCGAGGCCGCTGGAGCCGTGGCCGGAGCCGCCGCAGAGGTCGCGGGCATCGGCGCGGTCGTGTTTACGCCCGGCTCGAGCTCATCCGGGCGTGGCATTGCTCGGCTCCCCGCGGTCGGGGTTGCAGGCGTGCCAGTCTCTTGTGCGACCGCAAAGCACGGCACTCCCACGAGCGTCGCGGAGAGGATGCACAGAGCCCGGCCGGATCGCCGCATGCGGTGGATGTGGGTGCGCGCCATGCTCAACCTCCTGTATGACTCGGGACCGGGTCTGTCGCGGCTTTGACCGGACTCGTGCCGGGCTTCGCCTCCGAGGGGCTGCCCGGTGGAGCGGTTCCGGCCGGCGCGTCCTTTGACGGCGGCGCCTCACCGGGCGCTGCTGGAGTCCCGCTCCCGCCTCCGGGTGCTGCGCCCCCTGCTGGTCGTTTGGGCTGCGCCAAGCCCAGTCGCTGACGCAGTTCCGCGATCCAGCCACTGACCGGCTTGTCCTCCCCCGTGATCTCCTTGTACTGCTCGAACGCTTTGAGCGCGCGGTTCGGATCCCCCAGATAGAGATCCGATACCACCCCAAGGTTCCGCCAGGCGGGTGCGTAGTGCGGATCGGCGGCGATCGCCTTCTCATAGGACTTGGCCGCGTCGCGGAACTCGCCGCGCATGCGCTGGGTCGCGCCGAGCTCGGTCCACGCGAGCGCGTTGCCGTCCTCGCGCCCGACAGCACTCTTGAGCGTAGCCTCCGCCTGATCGAGATGACCCTGCTTGCGCTGCATGATGGCGAGGTTCACGAGCGGTGCGGAGTACTGCGGATACTGCACCGCTACCTGCTTGAAGCCGAGCTCGGCCTCGGTAGCGTTGCCGGACCGCATGTACTGCACCGCGCGGTCGAAGTCCGCTCGTGCCGCTGGGGTCACCTCGGGGTGCACGGCGGAGGGCGCGCCGGGCGTCTCGGCAGTGGTGCCCGCAGCAGCGTTCGTCTTGCCGGCGGCGGCTGTGGACGAAGCCGGCGGTAGCGCGGGTGCCTTGCTGCGTTGGGGCGTCGAGCTGCAGGCGCCGAGCTGGGCGAGCACCAGGGCGCCGAGCGCGAGAGTGAGGTACAGGCGAGCCATAGCGCGTGCCGATGGCGCACCGTCCCCCGCCGGGCTGCGGCCGAGAACCGGGGGGCAGGCCGGCACGTGCTCACTCCAGGCTCGTGACCACATCGTGTGTCAGCTCCGTCTTACCGTAGCGTGCGGGCTTGAGCTCGGCGAGCGCCTGGAAGCTCTTGCGCACCCACTCATCGTAGACCCCATCCTTGGCGCGTGCTGCATTGAGCTCGTGCGCCTTGATCGCCTCCTCCTCGAACGGGAAGACCTGCTCCTCGAGGAGTGAGTTGTATTCCTCGAGCTCCTCGCCTTTCAAGTTCTTCGGACGCTCCGAGGCCATCACGTCCTTGGCGAGCGTGCGGTAGAGCTCGGCCATTTCGAAGGTCGCGGCGGTCGTGACCTCCGCGACCTGGTAATCGGCGGCGCGCCTGTAGCCGTTCATCGCGGTCTCGAGTGCCTCGCGCTTCACGACCAGGCTCTTCTTGAGCGGCGCCGTGAGTCGCACCTCACGGAACGAATCGCGCGCCGGCTGAGCGAGCGCCAGCTGCGCCTTCGCCGCGAGGTAATGCGTCCGATCGGTGCGCTGTGGCCCTGCCTGCTCATCGGCACGGATGATCTCGTGGTACCAGTAATCGCGGCGCGCAACGTTGCCGCTTCGCTGTGCGTACTCGGCCAGATGCTGGCGCGCCTCTTCCGCATCGGCGAGCGGGCTGGGATTGGTCTCGACGAACTTCTCGAGCATGCTCGTCGCCTTCGGCGTGTTGCCTGCCTTGGCGTAGAGATCCGCCGACTGGATCAACGCCTCGCGCTGCACGGCCTTCGTCTCGGTGGGAGTGGCGGCGATGCGCTCGAACTCGGCCGCCGCCGCTCCCGGGCGATTGGCCTCGCCGTAGGCCACCGCGAGTTTCGCGGTGACATCCCGCTGCAGCGGATTCTGCGGGTAGCTGCGGCGGAAACCCTCGAGCACGACGATGGCACGGTCCCACTGCTTGAGCGCAATGAGTTGTGCGGCGGCGTCGTACTCCGCATTGGGGCGGATCTTCGAGTCCGGCGCGACGCGCTCGACCCGCAGGTAGTCCTCGACCGCGCCGGCGGCATCGCCCGCTTTCTGCTTGGCCTCGCCCTGCTTGTAGACGCTCGCCGCGAGGCGCTCGGTGAGATCGCTGCGCGTCTTCTCATCGCCCGCAGCCAGCTGCCGCGCCTGGACATAGGCCGGCTCGGCCTTGGCGTAGTCACCCTGATCGAAGTACGACTGTCCGATGATCGTCCAGGCGATGCGCTGCTTGCCCGCGTCCACGGGTGGCTTGCGCGCCAGGATCGCCTGCGACGCGCTGATGGCGCGCAGGTGGTCGCCGCTCGCAAAAACATCCTCGGCGGCGCGCGTCAACACTCCACCGCTGTCGGGGTGCTCGGGAAAAGTCTGGGCGAACTTCAGCCCGGAGTCCGTGGCGCGTTTGTGCCAGGCTTCCTTGTCGGCGCCGGTGAGGCCCTCCTCTCCTTTCTGATAGGCGACGAGTGCTGCGTAGCCGGCGGTCGCGGACTTGTCGTTGCGCGGGTAGCCGTAAGCGGCGTGCTCGTATTCGGTCGCCGCTTCGCCATACTGGTGGCCCTCGAACAGCGCCTCGGCCAGCAGATAGTTGGTCTGCGCCGCGTCGGCGGCGCTCGGGAAGGACTTCAGGTCCTCGCGGTACCAGCGGGCCGCTTCCTGGTAGTCGGCCACACGACCTGACTTCTGCGCGCCCGCATGAAAGTAGGTCGCGATGTCCTTGAGGTTGGTCTGCAGCTCCTCGACGACACGCGGGTTGCTCTCGCGGCTGCGCGTCTTCCAGTAGGGCGAGTCGAAATTGTAGTGCTTGACGAACTCCTGCTTGCCATCGACCACCAGCTGGCTGAAGCCGCCCTTGCCGTAAGCCTCGATCGCCGCCATGTCGAGATCCGGGGCGTGGTCGCTGTACGGATCGCGTGCCACGAACGCGCGGTAGACGCCGGCACCGTCCTGGTAACGCTGCTTGTCGACGTACAGATCGCCGAGCCGCTGATACAGCAGCCAGTTGTAGGGGCGCGCGCCGTGCTGCTGCACATAGCGCTCGAGCGAGCTCACACCGTCGTTGTACGAGAAGCTGATGCTCATGACGCGCAGCGTGTCCTCGACCAGCTCGCGATCGGCGCGCTTCAGGCTCTCGAGGCGCACGGCCTTCGCCGCGGTCGTCCCGAGCTCGCGATCGAGCACGCCGCCGAAGGAGGGCAGGCTCTCGAGGGTGAGCGATTGCTTGAAGAGCGACCAGCCCCGTTTGTACAGGCTCTGCTGATAGAAGCCCGAGCCCGGTCCAGCCGTGATGACCGCCGTATAGGCGTGCTCGGCCTCGGGGTAGCGCTTGGCGGAGAACAGCAGCTCGCCGCGGCGGAACTGTACCTCGGCGATCTGCGGGCTCTTCGGGTAGCTCTGCACGATGCGATCGAGGGTGGTGAGGGCTGCCTCGGGCTGCCCGGTGGTCTCGTAGGCGCGCGACAGCTGATACAGCACTTCATCGTTGCGGTCGTAATTCGGATAGGCCTTGAGCAGCGTCGTATAGAGCGTGATGGCTGCTGCGCCCTGCTGGTCGATGCTCGTGACCTCCTTCTCCATGCGCTCCATCTCGCCGGCATCGAGATTGAGGTCGCCGAGACGGCGCATGGCCTCGGCGCGCAGCTTCGGGTCGGTGTTCTGCAGCTGCAGGAAGCGCTGGTAGTTCTCCATGGCGCGGGTGCTGTTGGCGGGCGCCGCGGTGTCCTTGCGCACTTCGACCTTGCGTTTGGTCAGATCGCCGATGGTCGATTGCGAGCTCGTCGTGCCCGGCGGGCTGCCCTGCGTACTGCTCTGCGCGGCCGCGAGCTGCCAGCCACCCGCAGACAGCAGCGCAGCGGCCGCGAATGCATACGCGCGCAGCGGACTCATCGCGGCGGCTCTGGCGTTGCGGGCGGCGCCGTGCCGCCCTGCGGCTCCGCCGGGTCTTCGCCCGAGTCGCCCGCGGGCTGCTCGGCGGGCCCCGCGGCCGCGTCGGCGGAGCTCTTCTGCCGCGGCACGGGCGCCTTGCCGGTGCTCGTGCCCGCGGTGGCCGCGCGATCGTACATGGTCGCGAGCGCGAAGCGCGCCTGCACCTCGTAGGTGGCGAGTCGCGCCTTCTGCTGCTCGAGCTCGTGTACGCCGATCTGCGCGAGATGGGCACTCTGGCGCTCCTCGGCGGCGGCGAGGCGCGTCTCGAGAGCGGCGATCCGCTGGCGCAACGAAGCGACGCGCGTCGCAAACTCACCGGTGTTCTGCGGCATGTCGTGGCGCGCACGCTCGACGCGGATCCAGCGGCTCTGCGCCTCGTTCAGCGCCAGGTTGAGGTCTTTCAGGCTGCGGTGCTCCTGCCACACCCGCGCGCCATAGGCATCGTTCAGGCGGTAGAACAGCACGCCTTTCACCAGCGCCAGGCGCTCACGCGTCTCGGCCGTGTCGGGCGAAGCGGGCAAGCCCGCGACTCCCGCCTCCAGTCGCTGTACCCGTGCCCACTGCGAGCGTTCGGTGTCGGTGCCGAGGGCCGCCACATCGTGCTGCGCCTCGATGGCGCGCAGCCGGTTCTCGAGCGACACGTTGCGCTGCTGCAGCTGCTGCAGCTTGCCGGAGGCGAGCAGTCCGTCGACCTTCGGCAGCTGCTCGGCGTAGGCACGCTCGCGCGTCTCGATCATGTCCTCGTAGGCGTCCATGTTGTCGCCCCAGCGCTGCAGCGTGCCGTCGAGATAGACGAGATCGCGATAGTTTTTGACCCCCTCCTGGAAGTCATGCCCCGCGAGCACTGCATAGAGATAGGGTGCCTCGGCGGTCTGCGGCAGGCTCTTCAGGTCGCGGAACCAGCCATGCAGCACCGGCTTGTCGGGGCTGCGCGGTGCGCTGTCGGAGAGCACCTGGCGCAGCATGTCGCCCTGGCGGATATGGGCGATGGCGGCATCGAGCTTGCCGTTCTCGGCGTCGAAGGAGGTGACCGCGCTCTCGTAGTACTCCGCCGACTGCGCGTTGGCCTTGAGCTTCATATAGGCGTAGGGCACCGCGAGATACGACTCCTGCACCGCTGCATCCAGCACGTCGCGGCCGCGCAGCTCCATCCACGGAGTGAGCGCGCCCTGGTAGTCGCCGAGCGCCGCCTGCGCCCAGCCGCTGCCGAGCAGCGCCTTGTTGGAATACGGGCCGTTGAGGCGCACGCGCTGGAGTGCCGGCTCCGCCCGCTCCGGCTGATTCGCCTGCAGGTACGCGAAGCCGAGGGCGAGATTGGCGCGATCGCGCAGCGCCTCGAGCTCCGGCGTCGACGCCAGCATGGTGCCGACCCCCGAGAGGAACGGGTCGGCATCGGCGAGGCGGTTGTTGCGAACCAGCGCGACGCCGAGATTGTAGCGCGCGTAGGCCGACCACACCGGGCTCCCGCGCCAGCCCGCGAGCAGCTGGATCGCCTCGTCGTACTTGCCCTGGTGCATGAGGACGTTGGCGAGCAACAGCTCCTTCTGCGCCTCGTAGTCCGGGGACATGCGCCCGTTCACCTTGCGCAGCGCCTCCTCGGCCCGATTGTAATAACCGCGCACGTACCACACCTGCGCGAGATACAGCCAGGCGCGGTTGCGCACGCCCGAGGACACGTTGTTGGTCAGCAGGCGCTGGAAGATCTCGGCCGCCTCGTTGTGCATGCCCTCCTGCAGATAGAGCGAGCCGGCGATGAGCTCCGCATCCTCGGCGTGGTGCGGCATGCGCCCCCAGTGCAGGTAGGCGAGCGCGCGCGTCAGCGCCTCGAAGTCGTGCGCGTCATCCTGCTGGAAGTACAGGAACAGCACGTCGCCGAAGTGCAGATCGCGGATGTGTCCTTCGGACAGCTTCTCCGGGTCGTGACGGCGCGCCTCGGCAGCCGCCGTGGCGCCAAGCGCCACGATGGCGGCGAGAAGCAGCGCGCGCATTGACGGCCGACGCCTCAAGGGTCTATTCCCAGTCCTTGATCTCGAACTCCGGCTCGAGCTTGCGTTGCCGGTCGTTGATCTTGAGCTCGAGATACTTGGCGCCGACGCCCTTCTCGAAGCGCAGCGACGCGCCACGCTTGTAGGGGCGGGCATTGGGACCGCTGCCGCTGAAGAACGCCACCAGCTCGTGCGGTCCGACCTTGAGATTGCCGAGATACAGCCGCTGCACGCCACCTTTCAGCAACGCATCGCGCTCGCGCGGGGTATACAAGTAGTTGATCACTTCCTTCTGATCGATCTTCAGCTGCACCGCGTCGAGCGCGAAGAAATCACCGACGTCCACCGACAGGAACACCGCCACCTGTGTGTTCGCGGGAAACAGCAGCTCCTCCTCGAGGATGAACAGATCCTTGTTGAGATCGACGACGTCCTTCTTCAGTCCCTGGATGTCCTGATCGAGCCCACGGGTGTCGCTGCTGCCTTGCGCAGCGGGCGCCGGCGCTTCGGGCGCGGCCAGCGGGTTTTTCGGCGCACCAGGGAAGAGCTGCTTGCCGATCTCGCTCGCGCCCTGCTTCGCACCCGGCACCTCGCTGGGCGGCAGCGGTGAAGGAACCGCCGGGGGCGGAACCACCGCCGGCGCAGCGCTCGCCGGGGTGTCCTGCGCCGCAAGCGTCAGGGGACTGAGTATGAAGATTGCGCCGGCGCACAGGGCCACGGCACGCAGCACGGCGCGGGCGCGGGCCGGGCGCCGCCGCGGCCGGGCGGGCGGTGGCTGAATGGTGGTCTGCAGCATGTTGGTTCCGATCATTCGTTCAGCAGCGTCCGCAGCTGTTGCAGGTAGAGCGTCGAGCTCGCGGCACTGTAGTCGCGCAACACGTAGCGCACGGTGCCGCCGCGGTCGATCAGCACCGTCATCGGCAGGTTGTCGACCTGGTAGCTGCGGCTCACATCCTTGGCCGGATCGAGCAGCAGTGCGAAGTCGACACGCGCGTTGCGTGCAAAATCCCGCGCCTGCACCGGGTCGTCATCGACGCCCACGCCGTATACCGACAGGCCGGCCGAGCGATAGGTGGCGAAGCTGCGGTTCAGCGCTGCGAGCTGCGCGCGGCACGAGGTGCAGCGGCTGCCCCAGAAGTTCAAGACCACGACTTCGCCCCGGTGTTCCGACAGGCGCACGTTATCGCCGGCGGCGGCATGCAGTGCGAAATCGGGCGCCGCCTGCCCGAGGAGCGCGTAGGGCAATTCGGCCGCAAAAACGCCAGCCGCCGCGAGCGTCAGCCCGAGCGTGCCGAGAAGCGCCGTCACGCTCGTGCACGCGCCGGCAGACCACCGCAAGGGAACGGGCCGTCGTGCCACGTCACGCCAGGCCGGGTTCGGCTGCTGCCAGCTCAATAAAGGTCCTCAGCTCGAGGGGCGCGGGCAGCGCCCGCGCCAAGGCCGCAAAATTGCACAGCGTCAGCGACACTGTCAACGAAGCGAGAACCGAAATGAGGCCTGCAGCAGCGCGACTGGCTGGCGCGCCCCGGCGTCGTCACGCTGCGACAGGGAGTGCGCCGCGCATGCGTGCCGCGCTGGCGGCGGCACGCACGTGAGGCGCGTCACATGATGGGTTGGAACACCGTCAGGCCGGCGAGTTGTCCAGCAGATCCCAGACCCTGTGATTGGCCCGTCCAGGACTGGAACAGCGAAGCGAAGTTTGCGTCGGTGCCACTCAGTCCCATGTAGTTCAGCAGGACCGTCTGCACCAGCGAGTCGACCGAGTTCGCGGCCGGGCTCGAGGTGCTCACTACCGAGCCGTCGGCGGTGAAGTAGCCGATCTGCTGGGCGCCGGCGGCGCCACGCAACGCCGGACGACCCTTCGGGCTGTAGGCCAGAAAGAAAGTCGAGGCCACGGAGGAGTTGTCGCCCTGCCACCCGAGCTTGCCGCGGCCGGCAGCGCTGCTGTCGACCATGCTGTTGGAGTTGAGCGAGCCGTCACTGAAGACGTAGATCATCACCGGTACGCCGAGCAGACTCGCGTACTGGAGCACCGCGCCGATCATCTGCCCGGCCTTGAAGTTGCGCGTCTCGCCGGTAGCGCGCGTGCCGTCGTGATAGTCGTAGCCGCCCAGGGTAATGGTGCCGGCGCCCGCCAAGCCATTCAGCACCAGCTTCATCACCGTCGCCGTCTTCGCGAACTCATTGTCCATGAAGGCATTCGCCTGGAACTTGGAGGCGATGGAGGTGATGTTACTGTCCTTGGTCGGATCGAGCGCCGAGGGGTCACCGAACTGGTTGGCGGTGTTGACCGCTTTCACATAGGCGCAGCGCACCTGGTTCTTGAGGGTGGCATCCTGCTGCGCATTTCCATACAGCGCCGTCGGCGCCCCGAGCGCGCCGGTGAATGCCGCCGTACCGCCGCTGCCTCCGTTGTAAAGACCGGTACCGCCGCTGATGCGTGTCTGCGTCTCGAGTACCTCCACCGACAGCGGATCCTGCTTGCCGCCCGGGGGAATCGGCACCAGGGACGTCGCATCTGCAGGCTGGCTGATGGTGCTCGGCTGCAGCGCCGGCACGATGAGCTCCATGGGCGCCATCGAGTTGCCGCCGGAAACACTCGACTCCGTGCCGATGAGCTGCAGCAGCTGGCCCTTTCTGCCCGCCATGGCGATGCCGTACATCGGGTTGTGCGGATTCATCTGAGTATCGTTCTGCGACATGGCGCAGATCACCGCGCCGTTGACGCCGGCTGCGGTCGTCGGGGTTATCATGCTCGTGATGCCGCGCTGGATAGCGCCATCGGCATGCCACAGGAGACCGAGCGAAGAGTTGATGTTGGCGCTCGAGCTCGGTACCAGGTTGCCCGGCACCCCGAGCTTGCCGTAGCCCGCGGTGGAGAGGAAGTTGGTCTGCGGGTTGAGGACGTTGGCCCCGCTCTGCTGGCCGACGATCACCTCCGAGCCCACCAGGTTCGCGCCGCCGGCGAGATCGAAGCAGATGAAGGGTAAGCCCACACCCGAGGCCGGCACGTTGCATTCGAGCTGGCTGAGCAGCGGGGCGATGTCCGGATCGAGGGGCGGTGCGCCGGCGTTTGCACGGTTCGCCTTCAGCAGCGCGCCGAGCCAGGCGGGAGCCATCACCAGCGCCGGCCCGGAGAGGAACCCGGCAGCGATGAAGTCCCGGCGCGTCGTGGGCCGCGGGTGATTCTGGTGACGCAGCGGCTCACCGAGCGCATGCGATCGGGGGGGCTTTTTGTAGATGAACATCGGCTTATCTCCAAAAACCTGTTGGCGTCTACTGCAGGGTCACGGCGGCGCTGCCGAGCACGGCGGTGCAGGCCGCGACCGTCGTCTGCGACACGGTGGCGTTCGCGTTGGCTGCGGGGATGCGCGTAATGAGCCCATCGATCTCGGTCTGTACCTGGCTCGCGATCTGCGGGTGGGCGGCACCCACGGCGTTCGTCACCAGCGCGTTGATCACGATCTGGCGCTGCGCACTGCCGCTCCCGCCGAACCACGACACGTTGCTGGGAAGATTCGCATCGAGCCCGCTGCCGAAGAACGCATCGCGCAGCGCGGTGCTCGCCATCATCTCGCTGCAGTAAGCGTTCGCCAGCTGCGAGATCGCCGTCTGCTGTGATGAGCCGAAGGCGGCGATCAGCGGGCCGGCCGGCATCGACTGCTGCGAGGCCTGGTAGAGCGGGTTGACCACGGAGTCAGTGGTCGGCACCCCGCTGATACGCGACAGTGAGTGGTTGACGCGCTCGAAGGTCGCGACGCCGAAGTCCGGCTGCGGCGTGGTCGGCAGCGCCGGCGGTGTCCCCGGCAGGACGGGATCGACGTACGCGTGTACGTGCGTGCCGATCTGGTCGAACGACAGGAAGAACAGGTCGTTCGAGGGCCCGAGCGTCGCGGGGACCACGGTGCCGACCGCTGAGAGCAGCTGCCCGTTGGCGGCCGTGTAGTTAGAGCCGCCGACCGTCGAGTTCACCGAGGTGAACGCCTGACCCGCGGGAGCCAGCACACCATTCACACCGATGCGGATGCCGCTGATCGGCAGATTGGCGGGCATGGCGGTCGGATCCAGGCTGATGAACTTCGGCTGCGCGAACAGGTAGCTGTAGCTGTCGTACTGGCTCCCCTGGAAGAGGATGTACGACTGATTCACGCCCGTCAGCTGACTGACGCCGAACAGCAGGAAGAACTTCTGGCCGACGCCGGCGGCGAAGTTCTGCTGAATCTGCGCCGGGGTGAGCGCACGGTTGTGGATGGCGACGAACTTGATGACGCCCTGGAACTGGCGCTGCCCGGTGGTCTCGTTGCCGAGCACCAGCGCGAAGGTGCTGTCCCAGTTGGCGAGCGAGCCGCCCTTGGAGGGATCCGCGTCGCCCGTGTACACGCCGTTGACGTAGATCTTCTGGCCGTTGACCGGATCGTAGGTCAGCACCACGTGCTGCAGGGCCGCCTGCGCCGCGCCACCGTTGGTGGTGGTGATGAGCGGCGGCATCCCCGCGGTACTTGTGGTGCTGCTGCGTGCGAAGCCCTCGTACTGCTGCGCTGCCTGGCCGAGCGTCATGTTGCGCGTGGTGTTGCTGCCGGAATAGCTGACGATCCACGCGTTCTTCTGGGTAACGTCCGCGGGCGCCACCCAGGTCTCGATGGAGTACTCACCCGAGCCCTGGATCATGGTGGCGAACTTGGCGCTCGCGCTGGTCGAGGCCTGCGCCACGCCGCCGGCGCCGATGTTGATGCCCCAGCCGCCCACCCAGGTGACATTGCCGGACAACTCCAGGTCGGCTTCGGGGCTGACACCGCTCGTGTCATAGGCGGTGCTGCCCTGGCCGGTCTCGAACATGTACTTAGCGACCAGATTGGCTTCGTAGCGGCTGCCGCCGGCGGCAATAGTGCCATCCGTCAGTGCCAGCGCGTTCGACACGATCAGCGAGGGATCGACCTGTGTCGGTGTGATCCCCAAGGCGAAGGCGCGAATTGCTTCGTGCATTGCCGTGGAGCTGCCCATGCAGTCAGGTGGCGTGCCCCAGCAATGGTGCGACTCGTTCGCCAGGCGCTCGTAGAAGCGCGATTGGTCCTGATACGGGGCGGTATCGGGATTCGCAATCGCGGTGCTAAGGCTCATCTTCGGCTGTGCCGCAACGTAAGCCTCGTTGATGTCGGAGCTGGCAAAGTATGGCTGCTGCGCGGTGGCGGAGCTCGAGGTATGGCAGCCCACGCAGTAAGTCGTCAGCAACGGATAGACGGTGTTGGCGAAGCTCTTGCCGTTGGTACCGGCAGCGTTTGGATCGGCCGGAAACTGCAGGCTGTTGCCCGGCGTCCGTACTGGCGGTGCGATCAGCTTGACGGTCGTGGTCGAAGAGGACCCCGCACCTACCCAGTTCTGGATCCACACCAGCATCGTGGCGGCGCACGCGGACGGGTCCGCCACCCAGCAGTTGTGGCCGCCGCCGACTTTCAACACGAAGGTCGACTGCGAGGGGTTGGAGAGATTCACCAGCGGCAGCGCCGCCTGGTAGGCCAGGTTCACATCGTCCGAGCGCGCGAACATCGGCGACTGGCCGCCCGCGTGGTGACAGCCACCGCAGCGGTTGGGCGGATTGACGTTCGCCCAGAAGTTGACCATGAAGGCCTGCACGTCGGCGTTGGCCGGCGGCGGACCGGTGTAGGTCTGTACCGAGCTCGTCGGGGGCGCCGCATTGACGGTAACCGGAGCGCCGCTGCCACCGCAGGCGGTGAGCGCGACGAGCAACGCCAAGGCTGCGCCGCGGGCCACGGCGCGTGCCGCGTGCGTGAGCGGCTCGGACACAGTGAGGGTGGCAACAGAATCGCGGTTCATGGCAACGCTCCCTTACTGGCCCGGGCAGGCGGCAGCGGCTTGCTGGAACACCTGTTTGAGTTTGTAGCCATTGGCTTTAAAGCTCGACTT